>JAESGI010000293.1_pt1 | contig 21626 bp, 18 predicted proteins | sample 9269671 | NCBI WGS metagenome assembly JAESGI01 (sample SAMN14515641, study PRJNA621666) | algae metagenome | isolation source: Nostoc indistinguendum CM1-VF10 and co-occurring heterotrophs from gravelly... | place: USA: Clark Mountains, San Bernardino, California | collected 1998-06-05 | reverse complement strand
ACTTTGCTTAGATGAACGCCCATATCAATTAGTAGAAGAAGTAAGACTCCCAATACCCCCAGAACCAAAACAGCCTGAGCGTTATGACTATGAATATAAACGCAACGGAGTCGTAAATTTATTTGCTTTTTTTGAACCAAAAGCCGGGTGGAGACATATTGAAGTCACACAGCGTCGTACAAAAATAGACTTTGCTAAACAGTTAAAAGATTTAGTAGATAGTTGATAATCTAAACATTCATACTCCAAGCGTTTTATATGAAGTTTTCTCTCCACAAGAAGCACGCCGCATTATTCAAAAGTTAGAGTTTCACTATACTCCTAAACACGCAAGTTGGCTGAATCAAGTAGAAATTGAATTATCTGTTTTATCTCGCCAATGTTTAGAACGGCGTATTCCTAATGCAGAAACATTAACTTCTGAGATTGCTGCTTGGGAAAAACAACGTAATCAACAAAAAGCCAGTGTCTATTGGGGTTTTAAAACCAAAGATGCTCGCCGAAAAATGCAGCGTTTGTATCCAAGTATAACCTAGCAAAATTGCCTTGGCAGAATACTAGTACTTTCACTCCAGTTAATTGGACAATATCTGGGCCAGGAACAACTAATACCCAACAAGTCAATCCAGATGAATATAATTTAAGTTATAATTTACCTGGGGAAGAAGGTTTTGATACAAAAACTTGGACAGTTTCGACAGTAGGGAATGCTGATGGTGATTATACTTTTGACTGGAACTATACAGGTTTCCATTCTTATTTCAATGTCATAGCCTTCCTCAATACTTTTAATCCAGATATAACTTTATACAGTGCTGGGCCGAGCAACTGCTGTAGTTCCCCATCTGCTGGATTTAATGAATCTGGTAGTTTTACATTTAGCAATATTTCTGCTGGTCAGACATTTGGTTTTACAATGGGTGGGAGTCATTTTGATTCTGCACTTAGACTTGAAGGAAATTTAAATTTAAAACAAATTGCCGATCCAGTTTCTGTTCCCGAAAATAACTCTATAGTTCCTCTGATTGCTTTGGGATTGTTTGCAGCTTATAGCACTTTCAGAAAAAAAGAGCTACAAACTAAATTAACTAGAGTTTAAAGGCTGTTTTAATAGTTTTTTGTGGCGGATCACAAACCCTTCCAGTCAATTTCTCTATTGCTAGTTGAATAAGATTGCTGATTTTTCTTTTCCTAAAGTAATAAAGAGGGATAACTATCTTTATGCTTCATTATAAAATTTGAACTGGTTTAGAATAAAAGCACCAGTCGCCAGAGTTTAGAATTTAACTCTGTGCGACTGGTGGACTTCGGCCTGAGCGCTCAGTCGAATAGCGCTAGACGAGGACGTTACTACCAACTACCAGATTTGTTGCAGCCAAATTATTCAAAGTCGCCAAGGTGAAAGTGGAAGAACCAATACCAGAGCTAGAGTACTTAACTTCTGTAGAAGTACCAGATTGTACAAACTGTAGGTAGCCATCAGCGATGGGATTGCTGCCACTGTAGCCAAGATTCTTAAACGCTTCAGTAAGGACTAACTTATCCTGGCTCTGATTAAAGTCAGTGATGGTATCAGTAGAAGAACTCAAGGTTTGGTAAATGAACTGATCATAACCGCTACCGCCAGTTAGGGTATCGTTACCTTCACCACCAATAAGGATGTCATTACCTGCACCGCCGCGCAGCAGGTCGTTGCCACTCAAGCCGTTGATGCGGTCATCGCCTCCTTGACCATTAATCACATCATCTGAGTTGTCAAAACCTGCGATGTTATTGTTTAAGTCATTGAGGAAGGTGACAGTGTTTTTGTTAAAAATGCTAGTTTGAGTAGAGTTAGCATTAATTACATCAAAGCTGTCGGTGATGCTGGTTTGTCCATCAAACAAGATATTGCCCAGTGCAAATCTTGAATCAATTTCTGGCAGGTTATCCAGGTTTTCTAAGAGGAAGTTTTGCAGAGTTACTTTGCTAGATGCCACATTTTCAAAGGTGACTTCTAAGTTGTTGCCTTTTTGAGTTAGTTGAAGATTTTCGGCAGTCAATCCCGAACCAATAAATTGCAGCTTATCAACATTAGCAATCACTGCCTGAGATGGGTTTGAGCCTTCACCAACGCCACCAAAATCGGTGATGGTGTCATTGCCATCGCTCAGGATGGTGTCATTGCCATCGCTCAGGATGGTGTCATTGCCATCGCCCAGATCGAGCAGCTCGTTGCGCGCCGTCTCGGCGAGGATCGAGTGACCGAGCGCGGTCGGGTGGAAGAACGGGTCGAGGAACAGCGTCGCATGCTGCACCGCCGGGTCCTGCCCGATGATCGCCGGGTTGTAGGCTGGCTGCTCGCCGGTCACCGGCGTCTGGCTGATCAAAACCGGCTCGTCCACGTTGACGAAGCCGTACGCCCCTGGTTCCGCCGCGATTGCATCGAACAGCGCGTTGATGTCCAAGATGTTGATGTTCACGCCCGATTCCACCTCGTAGGCATCCAGCGCGGCCGTCAAACCCTGGTTGTAGCCCTCGATCACCGAGTCGAAAAAGCCCGACTCAACGCCGAGGAGGTCCTGGAACTCCGGGTTACTGAAGATCGGTGCCAGCTCGACCGGCGGGACGAGCCCGACCAGGAAGTTCTTGGCACCCAACGCTTGCAAGCTTGCGATGCCGTCGACGGTCGCTTTGATCGATTGCTGCGCGGCCTCCTCCGGCGCGATGCCCTCCCCCGGCGGCAGGGTCAGATCGTTGCCGCCGAAGTTAACGACCACCAGGTCGTCCTCGCCGAACGTTTCGTAGGTCTCCTCGAAGGCGTCGATCTGGCCCGCGAAGGTGTTCAACTCGGTCGCCGCGCCGAACGGGTCAAACGGGTTGACCAACTCGCGCGCCGTGGCGTCGAGGTAGCTGAAGTTGGTGTCCTGCTCGGCGTATTCCTCGACTCCCAGGATGCGCCCGAGGTACGTGGTCCAGTTCAAGCCGTCGGTGAAGTTGCCGAGCGACGAGTATGGCGCGACGTCGTAGGGCGGGTTCGCGCCCGCGCTCTCCGCCACAGCGTTCTTGCCGAACTCGCCGCCGTTCTCGGTCAGGCGATCGCCGAACACGAACAGGTTGTCGACCGTGTAGCCGCCGTTCTCGCCGTCCGGCAGCACCGGCTCGTCGCCCCGCGTCGGCAAATACACGCCGAAAAACGGGTCGAAGTAGTCGGCAAACGGGTTGCTCTTCGTAATCACGGGCGCGAGTGGATCAACCGCGCCAGGGATCAGCACGTTTGGTTCGACGCCCGGCGGCAAGGTTGGGTTGAGCGGGTCGAAGTCGTTCGCGGTCAACCCATCCGGCGGCTGCGCCTCGCTGTCAACGCCGGAGAAATCGCCCGGCACACCGGCTTCGCCCAAAACGCCGCCGATCGTGGCGTCTTCGCCGCGCAGAGGCGGTTCGCCGTTGCCGCCCTCGGTCGGGGCGATCACGCCGTTCGCTAGCGCTTGCTGCCGGCCCGGCGTGTCGGGCAGGTCGTTCTCGCCCTTGAAGGTACGCTCGATGATCTCGACGCGGTAGTCAGCGCTCGGATCGCCGCCCGCCTTTACGATCAAGCCGTATTGCGGTGGGGTGAGCACCGGCGGATTCTTTTGCAGCACGGTGACGCTTTCGACCTCTTCACCGTCCGGGCTGAGGCCGTACATCACGTTGCGCGCCGCGTCGACGGCGTAAAGTTTACCGTCCGAGCCGATCTTGATGTCGTTCAGGTTGCTCTGCGTGTTGAACAGCGTGGTCGCGCCGTCCGGGCCGTTATCGAGGGCGTATTGCACCGAGTCGAACGCCGGGGTCCAGGTCGCCTGCGAGGGATCCTCACCGAACAGACCTTCAAGACGCAGCACGCCGCGCAAGCCCTCGCCGAACTCGCCTAACGCCTCGGCGGTTTGAACCGAGAGGCCGCCGCCGGAGGCGATCCACGCCGTGCCGTCGTCGCCGATTGCAAGGCCGTTCGGACCGATGGAAAGGATGCGGTCCTCGCCGGTGTTCGGGTTATATTCGATGGTCGAGGGCAAACCCTCGTAAATCCGCTCCTGGTAACCGTTCTCAAGGTCGATCCGGCTGATCGCGCCGGTGTAGCCAGCGCGCTGACTGACCAAACCCGGAATGAATTGGATGCTCAACGCGTCCTCAGCGTTCGGGTCATCCGCTGGCGTGCCCTTGCCCGTTTCGAGAACGTAGAGGTTGCCATCGGGACCGATGTCCATGCCGCGCGGGTTGTTAAGGTTCTCCGCTACGACCTCGTATGACCACTCGCCGGTCTCGGCGTCTTGGTCGTAGGCAAGCACTTGGCCCTCGCCGATGTCGCCGTTGCCGATTGCGGCGTACACCTTGCCCTCGTGCGCGAACACGTAGTTGCCGAAGCGCAGCTCCTCGCCCGATATCTGCTTACGCGTGCCGTCCGGGTCCACCCGGATTAAGCGGCTCGGCGGCAGGCCTTCGACCGGGAGCGTCGGATCGTAAAGGGTGGTGGCGTTGACGTATTCGAGGGCGTAAAGCGCCCCGTCCTCGTCGAACGTCAGACCGTTGAGTTGCTGAAAGCCGCTAGCGTATATCTGGCCGGTGCCGCCCGGGGTGCGCCCGTCGTAGCTGGCGACGCCCTCCGGATCGCTAACGCGCAGCACCTGGGCGTAGCCTTCGGGGTAGGGCAACGCGCTTAACTCAGAGGCGTAGAGTGCGCCGTCAGGGCCAACCGTGACGGCGGTCGGCACGGACTCATTTTGGCGGTTAAAAAAGCCGGCGTTGCCGCTGGAGTATTGCGCCGGAAGGGCGAGGACCACGTCCTCGTCGCCGGGCGCCGCGTTCATTGGGGGAGTCTGTTCGTCCATGGTGTCAACTATTAAGCATTATGTAATTAACAAAACGTACTAATATTGCACTTTAAATGACTAATTATTTGACGAGAACGACAGATTGTTTGTTGTCAATTCAAACCCTTCTGCATTACTTGTTCAAGCAATTTTTACAACTTTATGTCAGAAACCGTAAAAATTAGATGCTCTTCCAGTGAAGCTTGTAGGCATGAAAAGCTTGACTTTTAATTTGTTGTTGCGGTCAAATAATTCTTCACTCTATAGCAAGTTTGTAGAATTTGAAGCAAAAACTCGACGCTGTCCTGGTTCACCCTCAAGAGTAGTTTCCGTCGTTTGAATTCCATAGTTATCTACTATGGTTGCATCTGTACATCTTGAGCCACATGGGCTACCAGAGGTTTGCTTAGTCCGACGCTCAAAAGAAGACTAGCACCAAATATAACAGCGGAAAGTTTTTTCATGAGTTCTATCAAACCTCGCAATTTAGATTAAGAATTGGATGGTTATAGTCTTTGCAGTCCTAGCCTTGTAACTCATAAATCGGGATTTTCATAAGCATAGTAACATCCCAAAAAAGCTCAAAATGACTTGCCGCATTTGAATCTACTGAAGTATTTTCTTCAGTAATTTCTTAGATATGAAATGAACTTTTATCTTGATATAAGTAACAACATAATTAGGTTACCATGTTTAGAAACAAACAACTTTGCTTATCTTTCGATCTAATTGACTTTTTTTTTGATCTAAACCTCATCCATCTTGAAAACTGGAGAAATAATAGTTATTAGTGCAGATGGAAAGGGCGTGGTTCTAAGCACAGAAAATTTGCGTCCTCAAACCCAGAAAAGAGCGCTCTTAAATCACAAGAAACTCGATAAAAGGTTAACTAAGGGAGAAAAACGTAACTCGAAACGGATGGCAACAGTAGCATCTGTTTATACAATCGCCTCATTTATCCGCACACCAGAACAAATTATTGACCCAGAAAAATTTTGTGTTGATAAACGTCCGAAGCCCGAAAATAAACGAGTTTGGGCCAGCTTAGTTAAAAAGTCAGAATTAGTTATTAGTGATGCATTTGACGAAGCATTAGATCGAGACCCAAACAAACAAAAACATTGGGTTGCCTTAGTTGATGGGAATAAAACACAACTGAACCTACTAAAAAATTTTTCACATCAACATCATATAAACCTGACTATTGTTCTTGATATTATCCATATAATTGAGTATCTATGGAAAATAATTGAGTATCTATGGAAAGCTGCATTTGTCTTTTATCTGGAGTTTAGACTAAGCCATGCAAAACGACTCAGCAGGGCAGAGTTAATTAGAGACGTAGTGAAATTATGAATAATCTTGAATATTAAACAGCAATTGATGGTTATTCAAGTGGTGATGTTACTGTTTTTTAACAATGGGGCATCGGTTTTTACGGTGACGCTTTTTTCCTGGTTCCCAACCAGGGGACTTTCCGCGAGGTTTAGGTGCTCTTGTTAGAGTGCCAATCACCGCGAAAACTCCACCCATAGATTGAGCAACTCTTCCAGGAGTGAATTTATCAACAGACTTCTGCCTTGGCGCTAGCTTCTCCCAAAGGGAGAAGCTAGAGGATTGTCGATGACGAAATCACGAGCTAACCACAATTCCCAAGTTATGAAGGGCATTAAGTCACTCCATTTTTCACATTGCTTGGGCGTGCTTAGAGGCCATCTCTTTTTTAGTACATAAGTACTGCATAAATATACTATCCTTGTAGCTGAACATGAGGATGCATTTACTTAACTGAAAAGGAAACCATTACACCAATTAGAAGGTTTTGGAGCAAAATGATAATTATCTATCGCGCCAAATCGCCACAGCAGTAGCCGTGCATTGTTAATTTTCGTATGCCGCTTGATTGTTAGTCCTTTTCCCCCTTTCGTGACAAGAGGAAGTAATGGTAAAGTAAATTTCTTTTACTTGCATACTTCAGGGTGATTTATGAACAAAGGCGAACTAGTGGATGCTGTAGCAGCGAAGGCCAACATCACAAAAAAGCAAGCTGATGAAGTGATCAGTGCTTTTTTGTCAGTTGTGACCGAGGCTGTAGCGAACGGGGAGAAGGTAACGCTCGTTGGGTTTGGGTCATTCGAGCGGCGGGAACGCTCCGAGCGCGAGGGGCGTAATCCCAAAACCAATGAGCCGATGATAATTCCAGAGTTGGCTGAAAAGTACTTGCGATTCCTTCTTCATCTAAATTCTAAAGTTTTTTTTCCAGTTAATGGATCAATAGTGTTTTTAGGCATGGTTGTAGTTTGATTTCACAAATAGTTGGATAAGATAATGATTTGCACAAAACTATGGATTTAGGGGAAGATAATGCCCCAAAAAGCGTACTTAAAAACTTTTGAAACCATAAATATTTCTGTCAAATATTGAACATTATAATTTAACAACGAGGAAAACTAAAAAATATTAATTTTTTCTCCTTTGTTTTCATGTACATTTTATTTTTTAACTCAATATTTATTCTTGGAAATATTGCTTTAAAGAAAACAATACATTTTCTTGCTAAATAACGCAATACCTTTTTCAAAATTTTGGACTATATCAAAAAATTTTTATATATTATATATATTTTTATTTAGAATGAATTATTTATTGGAATATTTGAACTTTTTAAACTAATTTTGATTTAAAAAATTTATTTAAGCAGCAACGTGCAAATAAACAGCAAATAAACATAGGTGTATAGGTGTGCCAATAAAGATGAACTTGGCATTACGTGGTTCTTATGATAAAAATACTGACTCTTGTGCAATACAGATGGTCAGTGCTTGGGCAACTACAAATAAATTAGTTTTAGGACAAGTAAAAGTAGACCCGGAATCGAATGAAATCACGGCAATTCCAGAATTATTAAAGGTATTAGACCTATCTGGATGCAGCGATACTGGTAGGGGGATCTCTGGTGACTTTCTGCCTTATGTATTTGACTACTTCCGTCAAGCCGATGGTACAACAACTCGACAATTTGGGGGGTTAGGCTTAGGGTTAGCGATCGTGCGTTATTTGGTTGAACTGCATGGGGGAACTGTTCAGGCAGCGAGTCCCGGAGAAGGTCAAGGAGCAACGTTTACAGTCAAGCTGCCACTCATCCCTACGGCAAAATTGAATCACAATGATATTGTGCCTGATAATTTCTCAGACTTTAATTTTCATGGATTGCAAGCATTGCTAGTAGACGATGACACAGATTCACGAGAGTTGATCGCCTTCTTGTTACAAGAGCATGGCTTTCAAGTGACTCAAGCTCAATCAGCACATGATGCTCTGAGCATTTTGGAGCAAACAAAATTTGATTTGCTAATCAGTGATATTGGTATGCCCAATATGGATGGCTACACACTAATTCGTCAAATTAGAAAGCTCCCACCTTCAAGAGGCAGAGAAATTCCGGCGATTGCCCTCACAGCTTATGCTGGAGAGATTAATCAACAACTTGCAATAACCGCTGGATTTCAACAGCATATTTCTAAACCAATTGAGCCAGAGATACTTGTGCAAACTATTGTAGCTTTAATCTCTTGTACATAGCTGAGGATCAAACAGGATGGGGGGAGCAACGCGATTTTGTAAAGTCGGATCAAAAATCAGCGATCGCTAAAACTGAGATTTAAGTAGAAAGTAATTTTATTTGCAATTTATATACGTACTTAAACGAAAAATCATCTTGATGAGATATCTCAAAAAGATTGCTAACAAGCCATTTGACGATTATTTTCAAACGTCTCTGCAACAAATCTTTGATACTTGGTATCACTGGACTTTGGACTAAAAGGCTAGAGAAAAGGAGTCAGCAGTAACACTGACTGCCGTAAAGTCAATGAAAGTAATTGATAAATCATCGATCACAGAATGATCGCAAAACTTTTCAGTCTGCTGACCGTAATTGTACTAGTAGCTTTCTGTCCTCTATTGATAAATTCAGTAAAAACACGGTTGCAATAATTAGAGCTTGTGAACCATGATATTTTACCTTTATATAATTTAAATGATTTAAAGCTCACTGAAAATGGTTGTTTCTAAATTGGCAGGTGTGGAACGTATTCTTGCTGTCATAGTATTGGTGAGAGTTTGAGAAAAGTGTCAAAATATCAAACCAGAGAAGAGTAGATTTACTGTATAGCAAAATATAGCTACAGAAAATCAGATTACATAAAACGAGAAAATATGCCTGCTTTCAGCAGACATCCATTAAAAGCCTATCTCAAAGTTAGAGGTTGCACCAAAGTCCGTGAACAAATCCACATTGAAAAATACCTTTGCAGGCATTGGTGCAACGGTTATCGCAGTAAGTATTGGATACTTTGGAATTCAATATGTTGGCAGATACACTATGGTTGCTATCGGTGGAGGTATGATTGGCTTAAGTGCAGTGGCGTATCTAACGGAGGAATGGTTGTCTTCCCAACAATCATTATCAAAAACGCCACTTGTAAATGAGCTTCAACCAAAATCTATATATCAAAGAAAAAAGGTAAAAAATGGGGATTATACCCCAAAAAATCAAAACGACGCTACAGTGAACACTCACCCTATTGTAGTAGATTCGAGATTATTTAAGACTGGAGTAAATCTCACAAAAGCGACAAGCATATCTAAACCTTATGGCTACTGTCGTAGATGCCTTGTAATATGCCACACAGCTAGAGTAAAGAGTTCCACAAAAACTTCTCCAACAAGCTAGTACAGCACGGCGTAAATAAACCGAGTATTAAACAGCCAAAACTTTGCCCTTATATGTCCACTTGAAAGGTTTAGCCAGAATTTGGTCTGCCAAACACAAATCTTTATGGTTGATTTGGGTGGGACTGTCCATGTCTGCTTTATCTTCAATTTGGCAGTTTTACTGCCGTCGATTTGCCATTGATCATTAGTATTGTTTTGGTATCGTATTGTCTTTTAATAATTATTTTATTAATTCTCTCTGAGTAGCAGAGTCCAATATCTGTATTTATTCTATTTTGGACTTGGCTGAGTTCTTGACACTGTTGTACAATCAAATTTTTAGATATATTATATTTTATTAGCGCTTCTTGTTCGGTTTTCTCCTGCTGTTGTAAAAGGTCTTCGTAAAGCGATATAGCTTGCTCGATAACTCGATTTGCTGATTCAACTTTACTATCAAAAATTGCGTCAAAATTTCCACATAATTTTTGATAAACTACGTCAATGGATTCCTCAAACTTTTCCAGACCTATTTCTAAAACTTTCATTTTGATTGGATTATAGAATTCCTCATTATCCACACTGTCTAATCTAAAGTTACTAGCAATCATAGCAGTAACCTTAGCAATGAAGCCTGCTATAAAACCAAAACCAATTCCTATAGATTGTCCTAACTCTACTACTAGAGCGTTCTTAATACTAATACTAGTAAAGTCCATAAACTCACGAGTAATATCACGACTGAAAAGTTCGATTTCTTTACTAAATGAAGTATCTATTTTTATGTCTAATTGCTGAATATTTGCTTGTATTATATTTAATTCATGTTGAATATTTGTTTCTAGAATTTGTAAGCTTTCTCGGAGTATTATATCATTAAGTTTATTATTATTCCATTCATTAATCTCATCTACTAAGTCTTTTATAAAGCACTGACTATACTCTAAAATTAATTTTTGTTGGCTCCCAATTTGACTATGTTTAAAATCCCAACTCTCGCTTCTTAATATCATCCGTTCAGTCAAATCTTCGCACCACTCATCCCAAAAAGTATTTGCTTTTTTAAGTGCTTGATCCATAAGTTCAACTGCTAAAATACATATTTTTACATCATGTCCACTGGCTTCTCCAATTTGCTCTAAAATTTTCTGTTTTTCAGTTTGATTAGTCTCTATATTTCTTTTCAGCGTGTAGTCAGTTTTCTCCAGTGTATTGATAATTTTTTCAATTAATCTATTAGCTTCATTCACTGCTCGTTCAATTTTTAATGCTCCGCGTTCAAACACTAAAAAGTTTTCTATTGATTTAGTAAAACTATCAAAACTTTTGCGATACTCATCCTCGTATCCGTTTAAAATCGCATCAAGTGCAGCTTGCCCCGAAATAAAATGAACACGGTTTTTATCTGTAATTATCGGATTATCACCTTGAACAAAATTAAAAATTCTCTGTTTAACTTGTTCGCGACCTTTTTGTGTACGTACTAAATCCATAAAATTTCCCACAATAAATAAGTTATTTGCAGGTTTGTCATCTTTACCATCGTTTAGTTTGATTTTCAATTCATATAACAAGTCGCGCTCACCTTGCGTTAGTGAACGTGAGGCATTAGTAATAAAAATAGCGGCATCAATATCTTGGAGTAACTTTTGAGTAATATCTGTGAGTTCGGGACGTTCGTTCAATCCAGGTGAATCAATAATCTCTACACCGCTACTGCATAATTCTAAATCTGGGTGTTCAAAAATAACTTCTTCAATCTCAGAGTGTATCAGCTCATCACTTAGACAATCAATTGCCGCATCTTCAGAAATGCTTGTTTTTTGTTGGTAATCGTCAAATTGAATTTCTTCTTCACTTCCATCTTTATAACGACAGACTATCCGTTTTTGCATCCCGTATTTTAAAATTGTTACTGTAGCAGTACAGGGAATTTCTCGTGTCGGTTGAATTTCTTCACCAAGTAGAGCATTGAGCAGAGTAGATTTTCCTTGACTAAACTCGCCTATAACCGCTAATCGAAACTGCTTTAATTGAAGGCTTTTTCTGAATGTACTAACTTCATCAATTAAATCTTTAGGTAGAAAATTACTTTTATAACAGGCTTGAACTATTTGGAAAATCTGCTGGTAATAATTATCTAATTGCTTACTAAGCTTCTGAAATTTTTTTAACCCTTCGTAGGATACAGACACACCCGGCTCAGTTATTCTAGTTTTAGCAGGTAGAATCGGTACTTTATCAGGAAAAGCAGAAGGGAATTCTGACTCCTGCACTCTGCCCGTGACCAAACGAGTCTTAGGTTTAAGACCCCCACTAAACTTTTGTTTAGTATCTCCAAGACAGAAAAGATTTGAATCTCCTTCTGTCTCATTTCTTCTGCCCTCTGCCTTCTGCCTTCTGCCTTCTTGAACGCTAGGCTCTTTAACAAACCCAGTATTTTGTCCTTGGAAAAGTTCCGGATCTAGTAGCATATATACCTCATTTAAAACTGCTTGCTCAAAATATTTTTCAGGTTTAAATGCAGCTGCTAAAACTAGTAAATGTTGCGGTTTAACATCTAAATACTTGGCTAAAACTTCCAAATACTCTTGCTCATGGCAGTTAACATTACCGCTAGCTGCCGACATTTCATAACCAAAGCCAATCAATAATAGTCGTTCTGATTGTGTAAGTGGATTTATCAAAGTTAGTACTTCATTAAAATTTGAATAAAGCTGACTCTGTTTAATTCCTTTAATCATTAAATGTGTTAGTTGGCGTACATCACTTTTTGGGGTACTAAAGCGATACAACATTGTTAGCAGCCTTTGTTTCTCTTCCTCTGTAACTATGCCATCAGCAAAGATTACTCCCAGTAATACTGTAATCAAATTAGCTAAGAATATTATTGGCGGCGTAGTATCCCCTTGAGTGAGCTTTTGTCCCGTAATACGTGATAATAAGTCAACTAGGCGATCCGCAATTAGTAATGTGTTCATAATGATTTAATGCTTATTTGTTTATTAGAGTTTCAGAACTTAGTTAGCCAAAAACTATTTATATATTGAGTGTAAAAGCTAATTTACAATATTGCTTGAATTGGTGAACAATAATCTTACTATATTTGATAATTGGCATTTTTATAATTAGCAAAATTCCAACATAAGAAGTTATTATTTTTTGATTTTCCTTCAAAACCTAATGAACCTATGTAACTAAAACTTGCTTTCTCAATTTATTTTCTGAATACAAATAAGCATATTGCTTTATTTAGCTTACCGATGTAACAGTGTTATTACGGGACTTATTGATTGGGTACTATAAATTATCAGTATCAATACCCAAATCAAACCTATTCCAATACAGTTCTCCAAAGCGATGTCTACGAGGAACTACGCCTACCCCCTAACTATCTAATTGGTATACAAAACAGGTAAGGTGATATTACACCTAGCAGCAGTAAAAAATTAGTGATAGCAAAGTTACCACGTCATCGCCCACAACGAAAATTCAGCAATGCCAAACGAATAATTTTAGAATGTTCGCTCATTGAATGTGTGCATTGTGGTAAAGAGCTAGTTCTACGTAGACCAAGGCACATGCGTAAAACTATTCAAACAATGGATGGTGCAGTGTTTGTGGCAGGTAAAAGTAAAGAATGTACTAATCCCAGTTGCACACATTTTGGTAAACATTACTATGCTAGTGGGGTGCTAAAATACAGCCTGCCTTACAGTCAGTAGACCGAAAACTTTTGCGATCGCTCTGTGATGAATACCTACCTAAGTGAATTTTTATCTAAAACTAGTAATTTTAGATACTATTTTTTCACGAATGATCTGACGTAGTAACATAAGTAAAGCTAATAAATCAGCCAAGAGTAAGAGTAAATCTCGCACCAGAATATGGTCATGCTGTTGTTGCAGAGAATTTTGTCAAAGAGTTGCGTGAAAATTGAGCTAGAGGAATATCTGGTTTGATTATGACTGCAACTACTACTCCAGTTTTAACTAATAATAAAACCTTGAACGAAGTAGTTAATTGTTTAACAGAAAACATTCCAATAAAGTCCCAAGGTAAGTGTGAACAAAAGAATATCTTTGAAATTTTAATTCGGGCAGCCACTCAGAGAGATAGTATTGAAAACACTACTAAAGTATTAAAAAATGTTCCGACCAGTAATGATATCCGTTACCATTTAGAGAAATATTCAGACCTCGGTTCTCTAGAAGAGGATTTAAATAAAGCACTTCAAAGTCGCTTACCATCTGGCATAAAACAAGGACAACAGAAAATTGCTATCGACTTTAACTTAATTCCATATTATGGTGAGCCATCGTCATTAGAAGCACCATATATTTATAGAAGTCAGGCAAAAAATGGTACTTGTTCTTTCTATGCTTATGCTACTGTCTATGTAATTAAAAAGAATAAACGAGTAACCTTAGCTATCAAAGCTGTTCAGCAACAAAATACTTTGGTTGCAATTATTACATATCTTTTGGCAATAATTGAGCCTTTAAACCTGAGAATTGAACGATTGTATTTGGATAGGGAGTTCTTTTGTGTCCCAGTGATTCGCTGGTTACAGGCTTTGGATATGCCATTTGAAATGCCAGCTATTATTCGAGGTAAACATGGAGGGACTAAACAATTAATTAGAGGTAGACGTAGCTACAAAACTAGTTACACTTTAAACAGCGATAAATATGGTTCAGTAACTTTTAGTGTGTGGATAGTTTGCACATATAAAAATGGTAAAAGACGAGAGCATGGGCGGGAATTTTTTGTTTACGCTGTTTATAAAGTTAAGTTAACTTTGCAGCTTATACATGATGACTATCGTCTGCGTTTCGGGATTGAGAGTAGTTATCGTATGAAAAACCAGTGCCGCATCAAAACTACTATCAAAAATCCCACAATTCGGCTTTTATTTGTAGCTTTGGCACTCTTAATTATTAATGTTTGGATTTATCTAGTATGGCATTATATTAGCCGTTTAAAAAGAAGCACTAGACAAGTTTTTTCCCATCTATTTACTCTCAAACAGATGCTTGAATTTTTACGCCAAGTAATAGACCGTAACTATGGAGTAGCCTGCGAAATTTATTTACCGTCCGGCTGATTGTGGTCGTTTCGCCACTATTTTTATAAGTTCAAATTATAGTTGCTCTCTTGAAATCGGCTGTTGTACATTCCTGAATAAACGGTATCACAGACTACTATTTTTAGCGATGGCTACGCCCGCCGCAGGCATCGCAAAAGTTTTCGGTCTACTGAATGTATTTGGAGTATGAATATTCAGATTATCAACTACTAAACGAATTACCTCAGCATCGCGTTAATGAACATCTACCAGATATTTCAGTTGTTTAGCAAAGTCAATTTTGGCACGACATTGTGTAACTTCAATATGCCTCCATCCAGCTAAAAGTTCAAAAAGGGCAAATAAATTTACTACGCCGTTACATTTATACTCATAATCATAACGTTCAGCTTGTTTTGGTTCTACGTGTATTGGTTTTTTAACTTCTTCTACTAAATTTTAATGGGAAGCCAACCCCTAAATGGAGTTGGCAAAGCTAATAATATTTTTGTTGTCATAATTTTTAAAAACCGCATTTTTGATGTACTCAAAAGTATGCAGTTATCGTACTAAGCTAGCTCATCATTATCAGATGGGTACTTTCTCGTTTCTATCGGGGCTGGGCTATCTTCTTGATCGAATGGGAACTTCAGAGTTTGGACAAGTTCATCATCCTTCTTCTTGGTTACACCACAAGTTCCACCGCTAATCGCTTCTGATTCTTGATCGGATAAGTCTTCAAAACTTTGCCCTTCCAAAAATCGGGCAAAAAACGGTACTGCTTGTGAATTTAGTTCTTCTGGTTTATTTTCAGACATAATTTTTTCTTCCAGTAAAGTAAAGATAAATTTACACCTTCTGCATGGTATTACATAGGGTATAATATTTCAAGTATTAATTTAGTCTTAAATAAAATTTAATGTTTAAGCAAAAATCTCTTAAAATCAAGTAACACTTTTATTAAGAAGATATTTTAAAAGTATTGGGCGAATATATAATTCGCTACTAGACAAACTCTCGTCTACGCCGATATAATATTTGCTTTAACTTTATTTTCCCAACGATTGTAAACTATCAAACAGCATACTAAGAGGCAAAAATAAAATCAATATATTGTCATCTGCTAATTTTTTCATCTATAAAACGAACCCATTTGGTATCTTTTAGGCGACCAAGTAGAATCAACAGAAATAGGTGGATTCAAGCAGTGAGGGTTGAAAATGGGGTATTCAAGCGACGTGACAGACAAAGAGTGGGAAATTATTGAGCCATTATTGCAGACTTTGAAAAAAACTAGACCCCCTTTGTGGACAAAGCGGCAAATTCTTAACGGTGTATTTTATTAACTCAAGAATGGTTGCAATTGGGCTGACTTACCTAAAGATTTGCCGCCCTACTCTACTTACTGTATTCTGGCATTATAAGCATTGGTGGTGCGAGGGTATCCTTGACAATATTATGACCAATTTGCATAGCAGGGTGCGCGAACAAGTAAAAAAAACCGCAGTGGACAACCCTAATAATAATTGATAGTCCAACTGTATTGCTAATGGAGCGAGGCAGTGAAGGATTTTTTGTTGTGAATAAAGGGGAGAATAAATTTAATATCCCAGTACTGGATTTAACCTTAACGAATTTGGATGGATGTTATCGGGAACTCCGTAATAACTTTACCGTTGCTATTGAACATCGAGAGCAGGAGAAAAAATTTATAACTCGTTGGGTTAGTTGGAATAGAGGCGGTATGGAAGTTCAAAAACGCGATGCACTCTATTTTATTCGAGAACCTTTTAATCAATGTCAAATGTAGAGGCTTCCTCCATCTTTAAGAGGATGTTTGAAAAGCTCAAGACAGGTATAATTAGGCATTTTGAGCGTCACAAAATAAAAGGAAGAATCCTAATTTTTCGTTGCTCTGGGTTGGCTACGTTACTGTTGATACAAAACATACTTTTCAAACGCCCTCAAAGAGAGTAGAGAATTTCATGCAATACCGAATAGCAATGATGACATTAGATATTGCTCTGATTAAGGCTGACCAAGAAAGTCTTGTTTACTAAGTTCTACGCCGCAGTGCCTGAGAATGTCATAGGCTGTTGTGACATGGAAATAAAGGTTTGGTAAAACAAAGTACAAGAGATATGGCATTCCTTGAAATGATGCAGTATTGTCACGCATTTGTAAGGTAATTTCTTTTTCTTCTGAACCATCAATTTGGTCAGGTTTAAATGTATTTAATTGAGAGATAGTTTTGTGAGTGCGGTCAATAAGCTGACCAAATGTAGTTTCATTGTCCTCAAACTTGGGTGCTTCTACCCCTGCTAGCCGTGCAGCACCTCTGTTCACTATATCAGAGGCAATTTGTACTTGTTTTGATAATGGAAGCATATCGGGGGATAGGCGACTATTGATCAATACCGAAGGATCTATTTTTTTAGTTTCAGCATAAGCAGCACCTTTTTCAAGAATGTTTATAAGGTTATTCAGTGCGCGAATAGACACGGGTATTGAAGCTTGGTACATTGAAATGGTCATTGAGATTTCTCCAGAAAAAGTTCAAACGACTTTGAGCCGCCCCATCTAATATTAGGGGGTATTGACTGTAATATTGTGTCAAAGAATATGGAACCGAATTTAGAGGGTGTTTGAAAAGTTTTGAGAAGTCAAATATTATGCCAAACGCCTCAGCATAATACGGATCATAGCAAGGTAAATAAATGTCTCGGATGTCTCTGGCAATAGTTCATAATCTCTGACCAATCGCCGACATCCCATAACCCAGCCAAAGGTACGTTCTACAACGAAGGCGTTTTTTGAGTAACACGAAGCCCTTGGTTTGTTCTGGCCGCAGGACCACTTGAACAATCCAACGGCAAAAGTCCATGACCCACATCATGAAGAGCGCACCGTCAAAGCCACCATCAACCCAGATCGTCGTTAAACGTGACACCCCTTCACCCATACGTTTGACCCGTTTGAGTACCTGTTTACCTCCTTCCCGTTCTCCAACACTGGCAGCAGTAACGAACACCCGCAAGACTAACCCCAAAAGACCTATCCGAAAACTCGCAAGCCAATATTTACAAGGCTTTGAGACCAGTCCTTGCAGATTCTGTTTCAATGAAGAAATCAGTGTTTGATATAGTTACTGATAGTTTAGAGCAGAAAAATACATAATCTTGCCCGACGCAAACACAATTTTTAATTAAAATTAATTTATTTCGGTATTCGGTAAGACAAAAGTTCCAATTCGCAGTCTTACTAGACCACAAGCTAACAAAACAATTTCATTGTAAACATCAGCATTTAATCTAAATCTTTGTGATGCGACTTGGAAAATTTTTACAACACGTATTAAATGCTTAACAAATATACGCTTACTTGATAGAGCTTTATTTTCTGATTTTTGTTGTTTATTTAATTGTTGTTTTCTTTTTTTCTTATGAGGGGTAGTAATATTATAGCGGTTCTCAGTTGGGTGCAATATAGTAACAGCAGTGAGTGAACCATCCAATAATGTCTTTTTTAGTTACTGCATTCAGAGCATTTGTAATGGCCTGGTCTAACTCAAGATAAGTTCTAGCAGCTTGCGATGGCGTACCCGCCCGCCGTAGGCGATCGCAAAAACTCTTTTACCTTCGACCAACAGTTTTCAATGGGTGAAAAATCAGGAGAATAAGGAGATAAGTAGACCAGCCTTGCCCCAACGGCTTCAATGGCTTCCTTGATACCTGTGACTTTGTGAGAACTGAAATTATCCATAACTACACAAGCGCCTGGCCAAAGATTCGGAACCAAAACCTGAGTGACATAAGTTTCAAATGCTGAGGCATTAGTACCTCCGGTAAAAGTCATGGCGGCAATAATGCCTTCTGTTGACATTGCTCCAATCATGGTCACATTTTTTCCTCGCCCGTCAGGACAATTACCATAAGCACGACTACCTTGAGGTGAACGAGCAAAGCGTCTAGTCATGGCTATGTTAACTCCGGCCTCATCGATAAATATCAAGTCCTCTAAGTTTACCGAGCCAATGGTTGTCCAATACTCTGCTCTTAGTTTTTGTACTCGTTCTGTATATTTTTCGCTTGCGTGCAATGTTTTTTTTTACGCGTCAAATTCAGCTTTTGGGTGACTCTGCCCATTGTGGAGCGACTTATTTTTACCTGAGTCTTTTGTTCTAATTGCTCGCACAATTCTACTAAAGTAGCATCATTATCTGATTCTACTAATAACTCTACCAATTTCAGTTGCTCATCCCAACAGCTTCGGTTTTTGACCTCCACCGTGAGGCTTCGCCTCAACTGTTCCATTGCTACGGTATCGTCTCAGTAAACTTTGAACAAAACTCAAGCTGACGCTAAATCTTTTTGCCAGTTGTCTTTGAGAGCCTTCTTTATTGTTATGTGCATTCATCACTATAAGAGCGCAGATCACAGGAGTAAGGTTTCATTCCACAGACACTTAGACTTTAATATACTCAATTATCCCATACTGTATTGCACTCAAGCAGGAACCGCTATATTCCCACCTTGATACGCTTTATCTCCCTCAAATTCTTGTTTTTCATCAAATTTTGTTTGTTGCTCTCGAAATAATTTTATGTCTGCCGTTGGTCCAGGATAACCTACTTTAATATCAATTATATCTTTCCCTCCTGGTAAGGAAACTATCTGGTTTTTTACAGTATGCTGTTTTTTCTTCCCAGAAAAAAACTTTTTTTGCTCTTCGTTGTCAGATGGTCTATCAATTGGCTGTTCTAGACTATCGACTAGTAACTTAAAACTCGTTAATATTTCTTGTACAATCATTAAATCTCCTTCTTTCTCTTCAACTTGTTCTATTAAACTAGAAGGTATAATATTACGTAATATTTTTCTCCAGTAATGAAAAGTATCATTAGATAAAGTTTTTGATATACCGAACATTATTCCTAAAACTTCAAATGTGGGTATTTTTCTCAGATAAAACAAGCACAAACATACTTGTTCTGGGATGGATAATAATTCTTTGCGTCCACCTCCACGACGATGTATTCTAACTTTCCTCTGTTCAAATTTAATTTGTTCTTCTTCATGACTTTTTTTAACATAGTTTACAAGGTCAGTAAATTGGTCATAACTAATCCCCAAAAGTTGCTTTGCACGCGAGGGGTACTTTTGTATATAATCAAAGATACTAATCATTTAATTAGATGTTGGTAGAGGATCAATTTTACTTTCTACCATTTTTTTGTACCCAAATCATATTCCGGACGTGTCTAGTAGATATTTTGACCAAGAAAGTAAACTCCGGCTAGCAGTAATGTTAAACCGAGTAACTTGCAGGGTTAATTTGACAAAACAGCAAATAATTAGATTTCTTGCCGAAGATGATGCAAATAGCGGTGAAGTGTCTATACAGAATCTGACCGAATTTACTAACTCCTCTTCATTGCGATCACTAAAAGCAACGGCTCGAATTAGACTTGTCCGAAATATTAACTTAGGAAAAGAAAAATGGTAAAACGTTAAATTGAGCGTCTACCATTTTTCAGAATTAGTTATGGTTTTCGATTATATCGAGAAATATCCACACCGGACAAAACAAATTTTAGGAATTAGTTACGAACAACTGCAATCACTGTTAAGATGTGCCGAAAAGCGACACCAAGAAATCAAAGTGAAACAGGAGAGCCAAAAAATTAGAATCAATGCGTCTGGAGGAGGTCGCCCAACCAAGTTGTCAATAAGTGAGCAAGTCTGTTTATGCTTATTTTATCTAAGACAGATGCCAACATTTCAAGTATTAGGAATATTGTTTGGTGTTTCCAAAACTGAAGCTAACGATACATTCCATGAATGGATACCTATTCTTCGAGACATTTTACCCTCCAGTTTATTAGAACCCTGCTCAAATAATGAGAGCGCTTTACTGTTTGTTCAAGAACTACTAACTACTTTTAGGCTGTTAGTCGATAGCCTAGAACAGCCAATATATAGAGATTCCGACCAAAAAGAGCAACAGAAATATTTTTCTGGAAAAAAGAGACAACATACATTAAAAACTCTGATGATTGGGATACCAGAAGCAAAGGATATTGTGGAGGTAGAAGTGGGCGCTCCTGGCCCAACAGCAGATATAAATTTGTTTCGTAAATCTCAGAAAAAGTTTGATAAGTCTCAACCATTTTCAGGTGACAAGGCTTTCCAAGGAGGTGAAAACATCACTACTCCTCATAAAAAGAAACCGAAGCAACAATTAACCGAACAACAAAAAGCTGAAAATAAAGTCTTGTCCAGTAATCGGATATTTATTGAGCATTTAATCGGTCTGCTGAAAATATTTCGGATTGCCTCACAAAGATTTCGCTTAAAGCTTGAGACTTACGAGCAGATTATTTTAACAGTTTGTGGATTGGTCAGGCTGAGAATTGGTAGCTTAATTCTGCCAAATTAGCTACTACGAATAGTGAGGAAACTTTCAAAAATAGGAATTAATTTTTATGCCTCTAAACTAACAGTAACTATCTCAAAGCCTGATCACTACGTTTTTACGAAGATATCAAAGTTTTGCCCCAAAGCTTTGAACAGTCTGGCTTTGGAATTTCCGGACAAGTCTATTGTAACTGCCTTCCCAATTACTCATTGGCACTTCTCGACTTTTGAATCGCGTCTTGGATTGTTTCCGTTCCGTCGATTTCGTAAAGACTTATCAAGCCGTTTTCGATGGTGTAAATTTGCCGCACCGTCATATCCGCGAGCAGTTTGCCGTCCAAATCTTTGACGACTTCGTGAACGGTGACGATGTGCCGATTGTTTTCGTCGGTTTCGTATTTCAAAATCTCAAGTTCCGGTTGAATAACCTTTAATTGATTCGTCCAATATTCGCGCACCGCGTCGCGTCCGTCAACGAAGCCGCCTTCAAACCCGTTTGCCCATTTCACGTCAGGCTGCATCGCCGAAATAATTGTTTCAATCTCGCGTTTGTTAAAGGCATCGTATAAATTTTGCAGAAACTGTTGATTTGAACTCATG
>JAESGI010000292.1_pt1 | contig 22707 bp, 22 predicted proteins | sample 9269671 | NCBI WGS metagenome assembly JAESGI01 (sample SAMN14515641, study PRJNA621666) | algae metagenome | isolation source: Nostoc indistinguendum CM1-VF10 and co-occurring heterotrophs from gravelly... | place: USA: Clark Mountains, San Bernardino, California | collected 1998-06-05 | reverse complement strand
GGTGCAGTAGACCGGCGCGGTGACGACACCGAAGGCCTTTTGCAGCGCCGCAATGTCGAAGCGGGCGAAATGGAACAGCTTCAGCACGCCGGGATCGGCGAGGATGCGGCAGAGATTGGCGGGTGCCGGCGCATCCTTGGGAATCTGGACGACATCGGCCGAGCCATCGCCCCGCGAGAGCTGCACGACGCAGAGCCGGTCGCGCTGCGGATTGAGACCGAGCGTCTCGGTGTCGATCGCCAGGATCGGCCCGGGCTGGAAATCGGCAGGCAGGTCGCCGCGATGCAGATGAATGGTCATGGCTCGGACTCAACCCTTGCAAACACTTGCCGCGGGCCGGGCCGGCGGACGTCCCTGCCAGCTATCGAGCCCGTCGCCGCGGCACAAGCCTTTTCTCGCTCCAACTGCCGCGGGAAAATTAACCTTCTGTTCACCATATCCTTCATCTCAAGGCCTAGGCGTGCGAGGGTGCCGGATCGGAGCCCGACGCATGACCCTCATTCGCCTGTTCACCGATCTCGATGGCCGCATCGGCCTGCGCCAGTTCTGGCTCGGCAGCATAGCGCTCGCGCTCTGCCTGCTGGCTGTGCAATGGGCTGCGCCCTATCTCGTGGAAAAGCCGACGGCGATCGGCATCGTCGCCTTCAGCAAAGCCTTCGCGCTCTTTCCCTGGGCCGCCCTTGCGGCAAAGCGCGCCACCGACCGCGGCGGCTCGGCACTGTTCGGCATCTTCCTGGTCTGCGCGATCGTGCTGCCGACCGAGCTGCGGCCATATCTCGGCTATGCTTGGCGTCCTTCGCTCGAGGCGATCTCGACCATCGCCTGGCTGATCGCCCTGGTCGATCTCGGACTGATGCCAGGGGTCGAGCCCGGCAGGGCGCTTGCAGCGCAGGAGGCTGCTGCTAAACGGGCGTCATGAGCCAGAGCACGACGCACACCCTCGCCTTCGACGCCACCGATCCCGTCGCCCTGACGCAGGCCCTGATACGCTGCCCCTCGGTGACGCCCGCCGAAGCCGGCGCCCTCGCCTTGCTCGAAACCGTGCTCGCGACCGAAGGCTTCTCCGTCCAGAGGCCTGTATTCTCCGAGCCCGGCATGCCGGACATCGAAAACCTCTATGCCCGAATCGGCAACGAGGCGCCGGTGCTGGTCATTGCCGGCCACAGCGACGTCGTGCCGCCCGGCGATCTTACCAGCTGGACGCATGAGCCGTTCGCGGCCGAGATCGTCGACGGCACGCTCTATGGCCGCGGGGCCTGCGACATGAAGGGCGGCCTCGCCTCGATGGTTTCTGCGGTTATCCGCTATCGCCGCGACAACCCGCAGGCTCCCGGATCGATCGCCTTTCTCGTCACCGGCGACGAGGAGGGTCCGGCCGTCAACGGCACGGTCAAGCTGCTGGAATGGGCGAAGGCGCGCGGTGAGCACTTCGACCATTGCCTGCTCGGCGAGCCGACCAATCCGGCGACGATGAGCGACATGCTCAAGATCGGCCGGCGCGGCTCGCTGACCGGAAAGCTCACCGTCCATGGCATCCAGGGCCATGTCGGCTATCCGCATCTGGCGCAGAACCCGATCCGCGGCATGGTCCGGCTGCTCGCAGGGCTGGATGCGACGCCGCTCGACGCCGGCACCGAGCATTTCGACCCGAGCAATCTCGAGCTGACGACGCTCGATGTCGGCAACCCCGCGACCAACGTCATCCCGGCGCAGGCACGCACCGTGTTCAACATCCGCTTCAACGATCTCTGGACGCCCGAGACGCTCGCCGGCGAGATCGAACGCCGGCTGCGCGAGGCGGCCGGCAACACGGTGCGCTACGAGATCGTTTTCGAGCCGACCAACGCGGTCGCCTTCCTGACGCAGCCCGGCCCCTTCGTCACAATGGTGGCCGACGCGGTCGAAGCCGAGACCGGCAAACGCCCGGCGCTCTCGACCACCGGCGGCACCTCGGATGCGCGCTTCATCAAGAACTATTGCCCGGTCGTCGAATACGGCGTGGTCGGCCAGACCATGCACCAGATCGACGAACGCGTTGCCCTTGCCGACCTACGGGCGCTGGAGCGCATCACGCACCGGCTCCTGACCGCCTATTTCGCCGCAGCTTCGGCGGCTTGACGGAACCTTTCGGGCCGGACATGCTTTAGACGAAAGTCTAATGCTGTCGAGCCCGGAGGGTCTGGCCATGAGGCTTGGTGCCGACGATGTGACACGCTCTCTGCGAGCTTCATGGCGTCTGCTTTCGGCGGATTCCAGGGCCCTGCCCGACTTCGATCTTTCCCGCGACGGTTTCTGGCGCTCTTATCTGGCGCTGGTGCTGACCGTGCCGGCGATCATTCCGGTACTGGCCGCCGAGCGCGTGCTGGCCGGGCTGCCCAATGCGGCCGGCCTGTTTGATGCCCCTGTCCTGCTGGCCTCGGTGATCGCGGCCCAGCTTCTGGCAGTCATCACTGTGCCGGCCCTGCTGGTCATGCTGGCGCCGGGGCTCAGGCAATCCCCGCGCTTCACCGGCTTCATCATCGCCTGGAACTGGTCGAGCATTCTTTCGGCCGGGCTGATCGCCGTGCCCGCGGCGGTGTTCGCGCTCGGCTGGTCGAATGGCGGTATCGCGGTGATCCAGGCGCTTGCTTTCGGCGTGATCATCCTGCGGCTGCGCTATTGCGTGGCCCGCGCGACCTTCGGCTCCGAAACAGGCATTGCCGGAGCAATCGCCTGCGCCAGCCTCCTCGCCGATTACGCGATCATCCGGACCTTCGGGCTTGCCGGCTTCTAGCTCTCTGGCTGGGCTCTAGATCTGCGTGATCGGCATCAGGGTGACGCCGTAATAGAGCGCTTTGCCCCTGGTGGTGAGCGATTCCGAGACGGGGCCGATCTCGAAGCCGGCCTTGGTCAGCTCGGTCAACGCCTTGGCCTTGACCGCAGCCGACGCCGACGCGTCGAAGTTGATCTTCAGCTCGATCGTCGCCTCGAGGACCTTCACGACCTGATGGGCATTGCCCTGCCCGATATTGGTGCGGACGGTTTCGCGGCAGACCGGCCTGAGAAGCGCACGAATCTCGGCCAGTTCATCGCGTGCATAGGTGTAGATCCTGGCGTCCGCCACCGTCACCACGGCGCTCCTCGCGGCGCGAGCCGTCGCGGAAAGGTTGAAGAGCGTCTTGAGCGCAGGCGCCTCGACGCTGAAGCTCCCACCGATCTGACTGGCGACGTCGCGGCTTTCGGTATCGCTCGGCGTCGGCTTGAAACCATAGAGATCGACCGAGTAGCGCGCCGTGCAGAGCGTCGCCAGTTGCACCGAGCGGGGGCTCTGGTCGCGTGGGTCGTAATTCTCCTTCGCGACCAGCAGACCCGGCCCGTGCAAGGTGCTGGGCGGCACATTTCGCGAGAAGCCGTATTTGACGATGATGCCTTCGAGCTGGCGGTCCTCGCTCTGGCAGGCGGCCAGTGGGAGCCCGGCTAGAAGGCAGAATGCGAGCCGCAATCCCGGTTCCCGACCCATGGCCAACTCCGGCGGGCGCTGACAAGATCTATATACCTAAAGTTGCATACCAGCTCGCGATCCGCAACCTTGAGTGGAACGCACTTCAGGCAAACGGCGGATAGTCGACGCCGGCGAGATAGAGTCCGCAGGAGGGGGCGAGCGCAGCGCATTGCGAGCGGTCCCGTGCAGCCAGAACCTTGCCGACCTTGTTCTCGGGCCAACGCCCCATGCCGACCATTTTCAGGCAACCGACCATGGAGCGGACCTGATGGTGCAGGAAGGAGCGAGCATGGGCATAGACCACGATCTCGGCGCCCTCGCGCCGGCAATCGAGCCGGTCGAGCGTGCGCAGCGGGCTGTTGGCCTGGCATTCGGCAGCCCGGAAGGTGGTGAAGTCGTGATGGCCGAGCAGGGCCTTGGCGGCGCGGTCCATCGCCTCATGGTCGAGCCGAACCGGAACATGCCAGACACGGCCGGCATCGAGCGCCGGCTGCGCCCTGCGGTCGAGGATGCGGTAGATGTAATAGCGACGCAGCGCCGAGATCCGGGCATCGAACGTGTCGGGCACCGCCTCGGCACTGAGCACCGCGACCGACAGGCGCTTCAGCCTGGCATTGCTGGCGTCGCGCACCACGTCAGTGCGCCATTCCTTGTCGAGATCGACATGGGCGACCTGATGTGTGGCATGGACGCCGGCATCGGTGCGCCCGGCGCAATGCAGACGCACGGGGTGGCCACAGAAGGCCTCGACCGCCTCCTCGACACTCTGCTGGACGGAAGGGCCGTTGAGCTGGCGCTGCCAGCCCGAGAACGGCGTGCCGTCATATTCGATGACGAGCTTGTAGCGCGGCATCAGACTCGCTCCACCAGGGAGACTGTACCTTTGTCGGTCGTCCCGGCCGAAGCGAAGCGGAGAGCCGGGACCCATGCCTGAACCGCTCCGGCATGAATCCCGGGTCGAGCTGCGCTCGCCCGGGATGACGGCGTGAAATGAGAGCGCTGCAACACGCTAGAGCTTCGCGCCGGCCGAGAGCCGGGCGCCGCGCAAGAACTCGCCGCCGCTCATTGGGGCGCGGCCGGCGCGCTGGACCTGCAGCAGCTTCACCGCGCCGACCTTGCAGGCGACGGTGCCCTCGTCGTCGAGCAGCGTGCCGGGCTCAGCCGCACCTCCGGCACGTGCCGTGCGCAGCAGCTTGAGGCGCTCAGGCCCCTTGCCGAGGTCGACTTCGACGAAGGCGCCCGGAAAGGGCGAGAGGCCGCGCACCAGATCGTGCACCTGCTGTGCCGGTCTCGTCCAGCTCAGCCGCGCCTCGTCATTGCCGATCTTGCTGGCATAGGTGACGCCGTCCTGCGCCTGCGGCGTGAAGCGCAGGCCCCCGCGTCCGAGCGCCGCCAGCGCCCTCACCATCAGGTCGGCGCCGAGCACGGAAAGCCGGTCATGCATGTCGCCGGCAGTGGCATCGCTGTCGATGGCGAGCCGCTCGACCATGCCGACCGGGCCGGTATCGAGCCCCTCCTCCATCTTCATCACGCAGACGCCGGTCTCGGCGTCGCCGGCCATGATCGCGCGCTGGATCGGGGCGGCGCCGCGCCAGCGTGGCAACAGCGAGGCGTGCAGGTTCAGGCAACCGAGCTCGGGCACTTCGAGGATCGCCTTGGGCAGGATCAGGCCATAGGCAACGACGACCGCGACGTCGGCCTGGTGCGAGGCCATGATCTCGGCGGCCTCGGCGTTCCGCAGCGTCTTCGGCGTGAACACCGGGATGCCGAAGCGCTCGGCGGTGCGCTGCACCGGCGAAGGCTTCAGCTCCATGCCGCGCCCGGCCGGAGCCGGGGGGCGCGTATAGACGGAAACGACCTCGTGGCCCTGGCCGATGATCTCGGTCAGGGTGGGCACGGCGAAGTCCGGCGTGCCCATGAAGATGATGCGCAGGCTCATGTGATTTCCCGGCCGCTCAGGCCGCACTCTCCCGGCGGGCGGCCTTGGCGAAGCGCTTGGTTACACGCTCACGCTTCAGGCGCGACAGGTAGTCGATGAAGAGGACGCCGTTGAGATGGTCGATCTCGTGCTGGAGGCAGGTGGCGAGGAGGCCGTCAGCCTCGATCTCCTGGACCGCCCCGTCGAGATCCATATAGCGCACCTTCACGCGCGCCGGCCGCTCGACCTCTTCGTAATATTCGGGGATCGACAGGCAGCCCTCCTCATAGACGTTCTTCTCCTCCGAGCTCCAGGTGACCTCGGGATTGACGAAGACCATCGGGGTCTTCGGCGTCTCCTCGTCGTCCTCGCTCTTCTTCGAGACATCGATGGTGACGAGGCGGACCGGCTTTCCGATCTGGATCGCGGCAAGGCCGATGCCCGGCGCGTCGTACATCGTCTCCAGCATGTCCTCGGCGAGCTTGCGGATCTCGGGCGTGACCGAAGCGACGGGGGCCGAGACCAGCCTGAGCTGACTGTCGGGCAGGATGACGAGGGGGCGAATGGCCATGGAGCGCTCTGCAGCAAATGTCTTGAGATTGAGGCGACATAAGCACTTGTGCAGGAGCGGTCAAACTGTTCAGCTTTCGTTCGCATTAGTGTAGGCTCGTTCCATGAACCAGATCGCCTTCGTCCTGCTCGAACGGCCCGTCAGCTGGGCGGAAGCCGCCTTCGGCTTCGCCGGCCTCACCCTGCTCCTGCTCGCGCTGGCGCTGCTCTCCGCCTGGCGCGGCGGGCACAGGCACACGGCGGAGGCGGCCGCCGCAGCCGAACGGGCGCGCGAGATGGACGACAAGGTCGCCGAGATGAACCGGATGCAGTCCGAGCTGACCGGCCGGATGCAGACCATGGCCGAGATCCTCTCGACCCGGCAGGGCGATCTCGCCCGCCTCGTGGCCGACCGGATCGATGGCCTGCGCCAGCAGGTCGGCGCCGGGCTGGAGCAGAATGTCCGCCAGACCAATGAGAGCCTCGGCAAGCTGCAGGAGCGCCTCGCCGTGATCGACAGCGCCCAGAAGAACCTCACGGAGCTGACCGGCGAGGTGGTGACGCTGAAGGACGTGCTGGCCAACAAGCAGGCGCGCGGCGCCTACGGCCAGGGCCGCATGGAGGCGATCATCCGCGACGGGCTGCCGGCGGCATTCTTCTCGTTCCAGCCCACGCTCTCCAATGGCCGCCGGCCCGACTGCCTGGTGACCCTGCCCGGCGACGGCCGCGGCCTCGTCATCGACGCCAAGTTTCCGCTGGAGAGTTTCACCCTGCTGCGCGAAGCACGCGGCGAGGAGGCGAAGAAGCAGGCAGCAGCGCGGGTGCGCGGCGATGTCGGCCAGCACATCAAGGACATTGCCGAGCGCTATTTCCTGCCCGGCGAGACACAGGACGTGGCGCTGCTCTTCGTGCCGTCGGAGGCTATCCACGCCGATCTGCACGAGCATTTCGAGGACGTGATCCAGAAGGCCAGCCGGGCCCGCGTGATGATCGTCTCGCCCTCCTTGCTGGCGCTGGCGATCCAACTGATGCAGTCGCTGGTCCGCGATGCCCGCATGCGCGAAGAGGCTCGGGTGATCCAGTCCGAGGTCGGCAAGCTGCTCGACGATGTCCGTCGACTGGGCGAGCGGGTCGACAAGCTCGACGTACATTTCCGCCAGGCGCAGGAGGATGTCGGCCTGATCAAGACCTCGGCCGGCAAGGTCACCGGCCGCGCGGAGAGGATCGGCGCGCTCGAGTTCGACGACAGTCCGGGCAGCCAGCCGGCACTGCCCTTCGCGAGGGAAAACCGGCTCAAGGCGGCAGAATAAACCCGGGCCGCCATCTGCAGATCACATTCCGGCGTAGCCTGCGCGCCCTACCCGCTGCGCAGGAGACCGCCAGACGTGCTCGTCCAGATCGGAACGCTCATCGCCGCGACGAGCCTCGTCCAGCTCGCCAACGGCTTTTTCAACACCTTCCTGTCCCTGCGGCTGACCACCGAGAATTTCGGCCCGACGCTGACCGGCATCGTGCTCAGCGCCTATTTCATCGGCTTCTCGATCGGCGCCGTCGGCAGCGGCGCCATCATCCAGCGTATCGGGCATATCCGCGCCTATGCCGCCTTCGCCGGCATGGTCGTCGTCGGCACGGCCGGGATGGCGCTCTTCGTCTCGCCGCTCGGCTGGATCCTGTGCCGGATGGCGATCGGCATCGGCTGCGTCGGCCTGTTCATCACCACGGAGAGCTGGCTGAACGCCAAGGCGCCGGCGGACCAGCGCGGCCGGATCTTCTCGATCTACATGGTCGGCACCTTCCTGGCGCTGGCGATGGGCCAGCTGCTGATCGGCAAACTGCCGATCGCCTCGTTGACCCCGTTCTTCATCATCATCGCATTGTTCGCGCTGGCGCTGATGATGGTGAGCGCGACGCGCGCGGAGGCTCCGGCCCTCTCGCCCGAAGCCTCCCTGCCCTATGGCGAGCTGACCCGGCAGGCGCCGGTCTCGGTGATCGGCTGCATCGTCTCGGGCATCGTGACCAGCGCCTTCTACGCACTGGTGCCGGCCTGGATGGCGCGCAACGACATTCCCCAGGGAACGATCGCCCTGTTCATGCTGGTCGCGGTACTCGGCGGCTTCGCGTTCCAGGTCCCGGTCGGCAAGGTCTCGGACCGCGGCGACCGGCGGGTCGTGCTCGCCGGACTGGCGATCGGCTTCGCCGTCGCGGCGATCCTGATCCAGCTCGTGCCGCCGAGGCTCGTCTTCGTGCTGCCGATCGCGGCGTTGCTCGGCGGCTTCATGTCGACGCTCTACCCGGTCTGCGTCGCCCATGCGCTCGACCGCATGCCTCAGGACCGGGTCGTGGCGGTGAGCGGCCGGCTGATCCTGGTCAGCGGCATCGGCTCGGCGCTCGGGCCGATCCTCGGCGCCCAGGTGATGGGACAGCTCGACATCAACGGGCTGCTCTATTTCATGGCCGCCGCGGCGATCGCGCTGGCCGCGGTCGCGGGCCTGAGGATCAGGCACCGCGCGCCGCCGGAGCAGATGGCGGAGCGGCCCTTCGCGATCATCGACCCGCTGGCGGCGCCGATCTCGCAGGAGCCGGAAGCGACGGACGCGGACGGAACGCCGCGCCCGCTGCCTGCCTGAGCCGGTGGCTCAGGCCGTCTGCAGGGTCGCCGACAGCTCCGGCTTGACGTTCAGCGTCTGGAAGACGACGCAATAGCGCTCGGTCAGCTTGAGCAGACTGTCGAGCTTCTCCTGCGGAGCGTCGGTCTCGACATCGAAGAACAGGCGGATCGCCTTGAAGCCGACGGCGGCGTCCTTGGCGACGCCGAGCGTGCCGCGGAAGTCGAGGTCGCCCTCGGCGCGGACGACCCCTCTCTTGAGTTCGATCTCGAGCGCGGTCGCGACCGCCTTCAGAGTGACGCCGGCGCAGGCGACCAGCGCCTCGAGCAGCATGTCGCCGGAGCAGAGCTCGGCGCCGGAGCCGCCGGTCGCCGGGTGCAGGCCGGCGAGCGCGATGGCACGGCCGGTCTCGACCTTGCAGGCGATGTGCTGGTCGTCGAGTTCGCCCTTGGCCTTGAGGGTGATCACGGCGGCGTCGGGCGCCTCGCGATACTTGTCCTTGAGCGGAGCCTGGAGGGCGCGCAGCGCGGTGACGTCCATGATGGCTTATCCTCGATCGATCGAAACGGATGCCGGCAGGGTTTACCGCATCGGGCGCAAAAGTGGATGCGGTTTTCGGCAGGGGCGTTGCCCGCCTCGCGACCTTGTCAGGCAGCGACTTCCGCGACTTCCGACTGCACTGCGCCCAGCTCTTTTTCCAGAGAACGACGCAGTTCGCGGCGCAGGGCGACGAAACCGACCGAACGGGAATCGCGCGGGTATGGCAGGAGATTGTCGAGCCTGAAGGCGAGCGGCCCCGGCGTCTGCGGCAGCACGAGGATGCGATCGGCGAGACGAACGGCCTCCTCGACGGAACTCGTGGCGATCGCAACCGCCGGGCGCCCCTGTCTACAGAGTTCCACGAGCGAGCCGGCGAGAGCGTCCTGCACCTCATCGTCCAGCCCGGCGAAGGGCGCATCGACCAGCAGCAGCTTCGGGCGCAGCAGCGACAGCCGTGCGATCGCGAGAGCTTGGAGCTCGGCCGCCGACAAGGTGCCCGGGCGCCGGTCCTTGAACTCGCCGAGGCCTGCCCTGACCAGCGCGTTGGCGATCAGCCCCTCACGGGCGAAAGGCGTCGCACCGGGGAGAGCGAAGGCGAGGTTCTCGGAGAGGTTGAGCCAGGGAAAGAAGCTCGGCCTCGCACCGAGCAGGCCAAGCTCAGCCGTCGGCACCGGGTCGGCAGCGGCTGCGAGCCCGGCAAGGGCCCTCAGCAACGCGCTCCGGCCACCAGCCGGCCCGCCGAGCAGCGCAACGACCTGCCCGGGCGCCGGGCGCAGCGCGGCGGCGTCGAAACCAGCAGCGAAAAGCGTTGGATCATTGGGACAGACGGACATCGGGCGCTTCCTTCCAGATCAGGCGAAGGGAAGCGCCGGCGGCTGAGGCCACCATCTCGTCTCCCACGCTTTAGCGGCATTTATTTCGCGCCCGCAAGCTGAGGCTCAAATCGGCGCGTATCCTTTAATAAGGTTCTTCCGTCCGTTTTGTCAAACGCAAAGCCCCTGCCTCACCACCACATCCCCGCGCTCTCGGCGGCCTTGTGCTGCTGGGGCTGGTCGTCGCGCAGCGAACGGTCGAGCGTGCGCAGCACCTCGCGCTTGCTCGCCTCGAAGGCCGGCGAGAGCCGGTCTCGCGGCCGGGTCTGCGGGTTCTCCAGCTCGTCGAAGACGCGGCCCGGCCTCGGCTGCATCACCATGATCCGGTCGGCCAGCGTCACCGCCTCCTCGACATCATGGGTGACCATCACAACCGTCGGCCGGCTTTCCTCCCAGAGCGCCAGGAGGTGGTCATGCAGGCTGGCGCGGGTGGTGGCGTCGAGCGCCGAGAAAGGCTCGTCCATCAGCAGGAGCTTCGGGCGGGTGATCAGGGCGCGTGCGATGGCGACGCGCTGCTGCTGGCCGCCGGAGAGCTCGCGCGGCCAGCGCCTGTCGTAACCGCCAAGGCCGACGCGTTCGAGCGCATGGCCGACGAGGCGCTGGCGTTCGCCGGCCGCGAGATCCGACAGGCCGAAGCCGACATTGTCGGCGACGCTGAGCCAGGGGAAGAGCCGCGGTTCCTGGAAGATCACCCCGACATCGGCGCGCGGCTCGGTGATCGCCTTGCCGTCCAGCACGATCCGGCCCTCGCTCGCTCGGTCGAGCCCGGCGACGAGGCGCAGCAGAGTGGTCTTGCCGCAGCCAGAGCCGCCGACGAGGGCAAGGATTTCGCCCGCCGCCACCTCGGCTGTGATGCCGGCAAGCGCCCTGGTGCCATCGGCATAGGTCTTGGAGAGGTTGTCGAAGGTCAGCATCGCCCCTCCCCTTCAGAGCTTGTCGCGCGCCGTGTCCTGCCAGCGCAGGAACGGCCGGGCGAGCGCGACGAGTACGCCGTCCGCGAGCTTGCCGAGCACGGCGAAGGAGATGATTGCGGCTATGATGGTGGCGGGCCGGCCAAGCTGCTGACCGTCGACCAGGAGATAACCGAGACCTTCGCTCGCGCCCATGATCTCGGCGGCGACGACGAACATGAAGCCGAGGCCGAGACCGCCGCGCAGCGCCGTGAACCAGTCCGGCAGGATCGCGGGCAGCAGCACGCGCCGGACCATGGCGAGCCGGCTGAGGCGAAAGACACGCCCGACCTCGACGATCTTGCGGTCGATCGAGAGGATCGCGGCGGCGACGCCGAGATAGATCGGGAAGAAGACGCCGACCGCGATCAGCGCCACCTTCGACGCCTCGAAGATGCCGAACCAGAGGATGAAGAGCGGCACCCAGGCGATCGAGGGGATGGCACGCAGCGCCTGCAAGGTCGGATCGAGCAGGCTGCGCGCCACGGGCAAGGCGCCCGTCAGCGCGCCCAGAACGGTGCCGGCGACCGCGCCGATGCCGAAGCCGGCCAGCACGCGCCAGAGCGTCGCGGCGGCGTGCGTGGCAAGCTCGCCGCTGCGCGCGAGCTCCCAGAGCGTCGCGCCGACGACGCTCGGCGGCGGCATCAACCGGCCATTGGCGAGGCCCGCCCTGACGAGCGCCTCCCAGATCACGGCGAGCACGACCGGCAGCACCAGCCCGGCGAGCCGCAGCTGCGCCCGGCCCGCCCGTTTCGCCGGGGCGACTTCAGGCGCTGCAGCCGCCGTTCCGATCTCGATCGCGCTCATCGCCGCCCGGTCACGCCGCTCAGTTGGTGGCGGCGAAGCGCCGGTCGAGCAGCGCGTCGACCGCCGCCTTCACATCCGTGCTCGCGGGCAGCACCCCGGCCTGCTGCAGAGCAAGCCCAGCCGCCAGGATCGTCTCGGCCTGGGCCGGCCCGATATTGCTGTGGGTCAGTTCAGTGCGGGTCAGCTGGCGCTCGATCACCGCGTCCGAAAGCTTGGTCGCCTCGACCAGCGCCTTCTTGACCTCGGCCGGATTGGCGAGCGCGATGGCGCGCGCCTCCTCATAGGCCTTCAGAACCTTGCGGACGAGATCCGGGTTCTTTTCGGCGAACTCCTCGCGGACGTTGAGGATACCCCAGGTGTTGTCGGCCGCCTTGCGGTGGAAGAGCTTAGCACCGCTCTCGACCTCGGCAGCCGCCATCAGCGGATCGAGCCCCGCCCAGGCCTCGACGTCGCCGCGCTCGAGCGCGAGGCGACCATCGGCATGCTGCAGCAGGACGAGCTTGACGTCCTTCTCGGTCAGGCCGGCATCGGCGAGCGAACGCACCAGGAAGATGTGCGGATCAGTGCCGCGGGTGACGGCGACGCGCTTGCCCTTGAGATCGGAAACCTTGGCGATCTCGCTCTTGGCGCCGGTGACCAGCGCCGTCCATTCCGGCCGCGAATAGACATAGATCGACTTGATCGGATTGCCGTTGATCTTGCCGATCAGCGCGGCGGCGCCGGCCGTGGAACCGAAATCGAGCGAGCCGGCATTGAGGAATTCGAGCGCCTTGTTGGAGCCGGCGGAGAAGACCCAGCGCACCTTGATGCCGTCGGCTTCCAGCGCCTTCTCGAGGATGCCGCGCTCCTTCAGGACGAGGCCGACCGGATTGTAGGTCGCGTAGTCGATGCGGATTTCCTTCGGCGCCTGGGCCAAAGCGGCGCCGGAGGCGACGGCGACTGCGGCGAGGCCAGCAAGGACGGTTCGGCGGCTCGGAAGCAGAGTCCGGATCATGGCGTTTCCCTTTCGTCACATGGCTGCGAAGGGATCGGAGGCCTTTGCCGGGCCTCCCGCGCCCCACGCTTTAGCTGCACTTGTTTCGCGCCCGCAAGCTGGTGGCTCAAATCGGCGCGTATCCGGTTTTTAGGTTCACGCGTTCTGTTTGTCAAACAATCCTTCTTGGAATCGGCTTATTGAATTTCCACATCCAGATTATGTTTAATAAGGATTTCAGCCATGGCCGCCATCGTGCTAGGGATCGTTCCCGACCCCTACGCCGCGAAAGCGCAGCCGTGCCGCCAGCGAACGACAAGCCTGCCCTGAAACTGGCCGAGCTGATCGAGGACCCGGCTGCGGCCGTCGCAAAGCTGGCACGACAAACCCGCGGCGGAAGCGATGCGTTGCGTGCCGAACTCGTCGCCGTGCTGCGCGACGCGCTTGAGGACGGCCGCGCCTCGGCCAAGGACCTCCTCGCCCGCACCCGTAACGGTCTTGCCTGCGCCAAGCGGCTCTCGGCCGCGATGGATGCCGTCGTCGCCAGCCTGCATGCTGCGGCGACCCGGCATTTCTATCCCGTCCAGAACCCCTCCTCCGGCGAACGCATGGCGGTCGTCGCCGTCGGCGGCTATGGCCGCGGCACGCTGGCCCCCGGCTCGGATGTCGACCTCTTGTTCCTCTTCCCGGACAAGCAGACCGCCTGGGGCGAGAGCGTGGTCGAGGCCGTGCTCTATCCGCTCTGGGACCTGAAGCTGAAGGTCGGCCACTCCGTCCGCTCGATCGACGACTGCATTCGCGAAGCCCGCGGCGACATGACGATCCGCACCGCGCTGCTGGAATCCCGCCTCGTCGCCGGCGATGCCGCGCTGTTCAAGGAGATGCAGCGGCGCTATGGCGCCGAAGTCGTCGAGGGCACGGCGCCCGCCTTCACCGAGGCCAAGCTCGCCGAGCGCGAGACGCGGGTGATGCGGGCCGGCACCTCGCGCTATCTGGTCGAGCCCAACGTCAAGGACGGCAAGGGCGGCCTGCGCGATCTCAATACGCTGTTCTGGATTGCCAAATACGCCTATCGCGTCGACGATCCCGCTGATCTCGTCGAGGCCGGCCTGTTCGACGCAAGAGAGCTGGCGATCTTCCAGCGCGCCGAGGAGTTCCTCTGGCGGGTGCGCTGCTGGATGCATTTCATCACCGGGCGGGCCGAGGAGCGCCTGTCCTTCGACCTGCAGCGTCAGGTGGCGGCGGCGATCGGCTATGCCGGCCGCAACGGCCAGGCGCCGGTCGAGCGCTTCATGAAGGCCTATTTCCTCACGGCCAAGGATGTCGGCGACCTCACCGCGATCGTCTGCGCCGCGCTGGAGGCGCGCCAGCAGAAGCCGCGCGCCACGCTGACGCGGCTTCTGGGCTCGCTGACCAAGCGCAAACGCGTGCGGGCGCTGGGCCATCCCGATTTCACGCTGAAGGGCCAGCGCCTCGCAGTCGTCGATGACGACGCCTTCAAGCGCGACCCGGTCAACCTGCTGCGGCTCTACGAGATCGCCAGCCGCGACGACCTCGCGATCCACCCCGACACCAGTCGGCTGGTGACGCAGTCGCTCCGCCTGGTGACGGCCCAGTTGCGTCATGATCGCGAGGCCAACCGGATTTTCCTGGAGATCCTCACTTCGCGCCGCTCGCCCGAGGCCGTGCTGCGGCGCATGAACGAATCCGGCCTGCTCGGCCGCTTCATCCCTGATTTCGGCCGCGTCGTCGCGATGATGCAGTTCAACATGTATCATCACTACACGGTCGACGAGCATCTGATCCGCTCGATCGGTATCCTCGCCGAGATCGATGCCGGAGCGCTCGAAGCCGAGCATCCGCTGGCCAACTCGATCTTCGCCTCGATCGCCAACCGACGCGCCCTCTATGTGGCGCTGTTCCTGCACGACATCGCCAAGGGCCGGCCTGAGGACCATTCGGTCGCCGGTGCGCGCATCGCCCGCAAGCTCTGCCGGCGCTTCGGCCTGAGCGAGGCACAGACCGAAACCGTGGTCTGGCTGATCGAAAACCATCTGGTGATGTCGACGATCGCCCAGAGCCGCGATCTCGGCGACCCCAAGACGATCGAGAGCTTCGCCGCGATCGTGCAGTCGTTGGAACGGCTCAAGCTGCTGCTCGTGCTCACCGTCGCCGACATCAAGGCGGTCGGCCCCGGCGTCTGGAACGGCTGGAAGGGCCAGCTCCTGCGCACGCTCTATTACGAGACCGAGGTCGTGCTCGCCGGCGGCCATTCGGCGATCGAGCGGAAGGCAAGGGTCGAGCTGAAGCAGGACGCGCTCGCGGAAAAGCTCTCCGACTGGCCGCGGGATGCCGTTCAAGCCTATCTCGCCCGGCACTATCCGGCCTACTGGCTCAAGGTCGAGCTCGACCGGCAGGAGCAGCATGCGCGCTTCCTGCACGCCGCCGAGGCGGCGGGGCGCACCACGGCGACCAAGGTCGAGACCGACAGCTTCCGCGGCGTGACCGAGCTCACCATTCTGGCGCCGGACCATCCCCGCCTGCTCGCCATCGTCACCGGCGCCTGCGCGGCAGCCGGCGGCAACATCGTCGACGCCCAGATCTTCACCACCAGCGACGGCCTCGTGCTCGACACGATCTTCGTCTCGCGCGCCTTCGAGCGCGACGACGACGAGCTGCGCCGGGCCGAGCGCATTGCGGCTGCGATCGAGCGTGCGCTCAAGGGGGAAATCAAGATCGCCGACCTTGTGGCGCAGCGCCGCGCCCCGCCGCCGCGCGGCCAGACCTTCCAGGTCGCGCCCGAGGTCATCATCGACAACGTGCTCTCGACCCGGCACACCGTGCTCGAGGTCTCCGGCCTCGACCGACCGGGCCTGCTCTACGATCTCACCACCGCGATCTCGAAGCTCAATCTCAACATCGCCTCGGCCCATATCGCCACTTTCGGCGAGAAGGCGGTCGACGTCTTCTACGTGACCGACCTCACCGGAGCGAAGATCACCACGACCGCGCGCCAGCTGATCATCCGTCAGGCGCTGCTCGCCGTATTCAGCTTCGAGCACGACAAAGCCCAGACAGCGCGGGGCAAAGCGCCAGCCCGAGCTTGATTTCGGGCGACCGAAATCCGATATCGGCCTCGAAACAGGTGCGGGACCCGCTTCCGCCCCTGACAGTTTGTATGACCGGAGTTTGATGACGCGATGACGCAGAACCCTGCGATGGACGATCCCAAGCCCGAGACGGAAGCCCAGATCGAGACCGAGGGCCAGTCGCCCGACGCCCTCGCCGCCGCCGAGGCCGAACGCGACGACCTCAAGGACAAGCTGCTGCGCACCCTCGCCGAGATGGAGAACCTGCGCCGCCGCACCGAGCGCGAGATCGCCGACGCCAAGGCCTATGCCGTGACCAGCTTCGCCCGCGACATGCTGGGCTCGGCCGACAATCTCCGCCGCGCCATCGAGAGCGTGCCGGCAACGGCCGAGGCTGCCGCCGACAGCGCCTTGAAGTCGGTCGTCGAGGGCGTCGAGCTGACCGAGCGCGAACTGCTCAAGACGCTGGAGCGCCATGGCGTGCGGCGCATCGAGCCGCATGGCGAGAAGTTCGACCCGAACCTGCACCAGGCGATGTTCGAGGCGCCCGACGAGGGCATCGCCAAGGGCCTGGTCTCGAAGGTGGTGCAGACCGGCTACAAGATCGGCGAGCGCGTGCTGCGGCCGGCGCTGGTCGGTGTCTCGGCCGGCAGCGCGAAGCCGGCGGCGAACGGCGCCCAGTCTCCCGAGGCCGGCGACAAGCCTGCCGGAAACTAAGAACGGCGCGAGGGCGCGCGACGTCGCCCGCCCTCGCCTTGCCAAATCTTCTTGGCCGAGCCGTCGCGCCTCAGACCGGCGGCTTCGTCACGCGGCGCAGCGTCAGGTTGATCCGCCCGCTCTGCGGCAACAGGCTCGACGAACCGGCGAGGATGCGGTCGATGCCGTGATAGGCCAGCCTCGCCTCGCCGCCGAAGACGAGCGCATCGCCCGAGGCCAGTTTCAGCGAAATCGTCTTGCCGCCACGCACCGTGCCGCCAATGCGGAAAACGGCGGTGTCGCCGAGCGAGAGCGACAGGACGGGAGCGGCGAACTCCTCCTCGTCACGGTCCTGGTGCAGGCCCATCTTCGCGGTCGGCTCGTAAAAATTGATCAGGCAGGCCTGCGGCGGATGCGGATAGCCCGCAAGCTCCTCCCAGGCGCGTAGCAGCCGCAAAGGCATGGCTGGCCAGGGCTCCCCGGTTTCGGGATGGCTGGGCTGGTAGCGATAGCCGCCCTCGTCGGAGACCCAGCCGAGCGAGCCGCAATTGGTCATCCTGACCGAGAAGGGTTTTCCCGTTTTCGGCATGCGCGGGGTGAAGAACGGCGCCTGCCGGGCCACCTCGCGCAGCTCGGCGACCAGCGCCGCCTGCTCGGCCGGATCGAGGTAACCCGGCCAATGGGTGACACCGGGGGCGACCGCGAGCGGCGCCATCGGGATCAGAGCTTGTCGAGGCCGAGCACGTCGGCCATCGAATAGAGCCCGGGCTTGCGGCCGCGGCCCCAGAGCGCCGCCTTGACCGCGCCCTGTGCGAACAGGCTGCGATCCTCGGCGATATGGGCGAGTTCGAGGCGCTCGCCGGCACCGGCGAAGATCACCTTGTGATCGCCGACCACGGTACCGCCGCGCAAGGCGGTGAAGCCGATAGCCCCGGCCGGGCGAGCCCCGACCTGGCCGTCGCGCACCGCGACGCGGGCCTGGGCGAGATCGACGCCGCGGCCTTCCGCCGCCGCCTCGCCGAGGAGGACCGCCGTGCCAGAGGGCGCGTCGACCTTCATGCGGTGATGCATCTCGGCGATCTCGATGTCCCAGTCGGTGCCGAGCGTCGCGGCGACCTTGCGCACCAGCGCCGCCAGGAGATTGACGCCGAGGCTCATATTGCCCGAGCGGATGATCGCGGCATGCCGGGCGGCGGCCTCGAGCCGGGCGAGATGGCCGGGCTCCAGCCCGGTCGTGCCGACGACATGGGTGATGCGGGCCTGGGCGGCGAGGCCGGCAAAGGCGACGGTGGCCTCGGGCGAGGTGAAATCGAGCACGCCCTCGGCCTCGACGAAGGCCGGCAGAGCATCGTCGGTGACGACGACGCCGCCGGCGGGCAACCCAGCCAGCACCGCGGCATCCTGGCCGATCGCGGGTGAGCCGGGACGCTCGATCGCGGCGCTGAGCACGCAGCCTTGCGTCTCCGCGACCGCCTTGATCAGCGTGCGGCCCATCCGGCCGGCGGCGCCGACGACGACAAGGCGCATGTCGCTCATGATGAAACGCTCCAGAAATGCCAGGCCACCGCCCAAGCGGGCGACGCGAATGCCTATAAGCCGCTTCGGCCTCGGCCGAAACGAAAAACGGCCGGGCGAACCCGGCCGTTCCGATAAGAGGTGAAGCTGGCCTTACTCGGCCGGCTGGATCGCCGAGACCTGCCACTGGCCGCCGCGCGGACGCACGAAGGTCCAGAGCTCGGTGACCTCGCGCGGGATCGTGGCGTGGCCCTCGACGACGCGGCCGCCTTCGCGCTCGACCAGCGCATTGAGCGAGCTGAAGCGCATCGCGACCGTGGCGTATTCGAGGCCGGCCTCGCGCCAGGACTCGGCGAGGTCGCCTTGCAGCAACTTGACGTCGGCGACGCGGTCGACGAGGCCCTTGCTGGCGTTCTCGGCGATGTCCTCGGCAAAGTAGCCGGCCATCTCCGGGGTCGCCATCTGGCGCAGCCGCACGACATCCTCGTTCGAATAGGCGATCTGGACGTCGTTGAGCAGGCGCTCGAAGCTGCCGTAATCGGCAGGCGCGAGCTCGAACTCGACCGGCTTGGCCGCGGCGGTCGCCGCGCCCATGCCGCCCATCATGCCGCCCACGCGCTGCGCAGCCTGGGGCTGCTGCGGCTCATAGGTCTCGCGGCCGAGCGGCGCGCTGGCAGAGGCGAGCTGCGGCTGCGAGCGGCGACGGAAGAAGCGCAGCGCGAGCCAGATCAGGCCGCCGATCAGCGCAACCTGGAACAGCATGCCGAGCATGCCGGCAAGGCCGCCGAAGCCGGCGCCCGAGAGCAGGCCGAACAGGCCGGCGCCGAGCAGACCAGCGCCGATGCCCATCATCATGTTGCGGGCGAAAGACGGACGCGCCGCCTGGGCGGCGGCGGCAGCGCCGGGGGCGGCCGCCGAAGCGCTGGGCGCAGGGGTCGCGGTACGCTGCATCGGCGCAGCGCCGGTCGGCGCCGTCTGGGTCGGCGCTACCTGCTGCGTGGTGCGCGAACCGCGGCTGCCAAAGCCCTTGCCACCGCCGGGCCGAGCCTCGGCGAGGACGGGAACGAGCAGCAGCGCACCAGCCACAAGGGCGACGGCCCGGCCACGCCGGGCAAGCGAAATCAAAGACATGGTCCCTCCCGGGGCCGGATTGGCCCTCTTCGCGCAAATATGGAGGGGTCGTACGACTTTCGCAAGGTGAGAGCCCCGCTCGAAAGCGCAGTTTCCGCGCGCCGGGACCGGTTTGGGCCGCGAGCGCGCCGTGCTATGCTTTCGGCTTCGTTACGCCTCGACAGCGAACGAAAGGAGCAGGCCATGATCCGGATCATTCGGAGGCTGCACCGCACCGGCGCGACGGCATTGCGCCTCGCCGCGCTTCTCGCGATATCGCTGCTGCTCTTGACGCTCCAGGCGCCACTCCTGCCGGCACAAGCACAGGAGCATGCCGAGGCGCTCGACCAGCCGCGGCTGGCCCAGGCGCCCGAGCCCTATTGCTTCTGCTGGAGCGACGGCAAGAAGATTGCGGAGGGCGCGACCGCCTGCATCCGCACCACCAAGGGGCGACGCCTCGCCCTGTGCGGCCGGGTCATCAACATGATGTCCTGGGAGGTCAGCGAGAATCCCTGCCCCGAGAGCTGAGCACCACATCACGGCAGCGCGTCGCGAAGGCCGAGCGCCGCCCATGCGCAGGCCCCGGAAAAGGAAAAGCGCCGCCGGATTCTTCCGGCGACGCTCCCCTAACCGTCTTTATGGTCTTTCGACTTCAGACTGACTTTTGTCAGAACGCTCCGACCACGATCGCCAGAACCAGCAAAAAAGCCGCTCCCATGGCCAACCGGTCGAGACTTAGCGCAAGGCTCATTGAACCCTCCTTTGTCATTGACCTGTCACCGACGTTAGCAGAATCGAGCCTCGCCGCAAGCGGAAACGACGCGGAAAGCGGAAGCCGGCGAGAGCAATGACCTTAATCAAGGGTTAAAGCATTCATTCGCTTTGTATATGGTCAAGATCAAGACCTTTCCTGTAAAAGACTTTAGTATTCACAGGTCAACAATAGACGGCGACCATCACAATCCCGCCCGAGTTGTTGCGACGCAATATTGTCCCACGCGGAACAGACGCCACCCTCCGGCCGACGTTTCGTCAAGCGGTGGCCACGATGAGCCGCTCCAGCGCCTTCGCCACGGCGATCACCTGCGCGTCGGCGCCGAAGCGTCCGACGAGCTGGAACGAGACCGGCAAGCCGCGCGGACCGCGCATCAGCGGCACGGTCAGGCATGGCGTCCCCATCAGGGTCCACAGCCGGTTGAAGCGGGAATCGCCGGTCGACGCCAGCGTCGCCGGCGCCTCGCCGGGCGCAGCATAGGTCACGAGGACATCGACCTCACCGAGCCAGGCCTCGGTGACGTGACGCCCGCGCCGTGCGACGCGTCTCGCCTCGTCGTATTGGGCCGGCGTCGTCAGGCGGGCCTGGTCGAGATAGGCGCGCAGCTTGGGCGGCAAGGCGTCGCGATGGTTGGCATATTCCCAGCCCAGCGCCTGCGTCGCTTCCCAGTCCTGCAAGGGCCCATGCGCCTTGTAAGCATCGGCGAGTTCGGCGGGGGCGGCCCGTTCGACCACGCGCGCGCCAGCCTGCCCCGCCAGCGCGGCGATGCGCTGCAAGGCCTCTTCGCAGGCCGGCTCCGGCGCCTCGGCGAACTCCTGGCGGTTGAGGCCGAGCCGGAGCCCCTGCAGCGACGCCTCGGCTGCGTCGAGTTCCGGCCGGGCGGTCAGGGCCGCCAAAGCGAAGCCGAGATCGTCGGCGCTGGCCGCCATCAGGCCGAGTGTGTCGAGCGAGCGCGAATACGGCTTCACGCCGACGGTCGGCAGCAGATCATAGGAGGGCTTGATCGCGGCCGCACCGCAATAGGCAGCCGGGCGGATCACCGAGCCGCCGGTCTGCGTGCCGATCGCCAAGGGGATCAACCCGGCCGCGACCGCCGCCGCCGAACCGGCCGAGGAGCCGCCCGGGCTCGCCGTCGGGTCATGCGGATTGCGGGTCGGTGCCGGATCGAGAAAGGCGAAGGCCGTCGTCTGGGTTTTGCCGGCAATCGTCGCGCCGGCGGCTTTCAGGGCCATGACGATCGCCGCATCGGCGCGCGGCTGCCAGCCTTCATAGATCGACGAGCCCATCCCGGTCGGCAGATCGGCGGTGTCGATGATGTCCTTGACGCCGCAGGCTACCCCCGCGAGCGGGCCTTCGCCTGGAACCAAGGCCTGCGGGCGGCTGGCGAAAGCGCGCAGCTCGCCGTCACGTGCCTCGATGCGGCTTTCGCTCTCGACAAGGGCGGCCTGAGCCGAAATCTCGCCATTGGCGACACGGCAGGCAATCTCGCGAACCGAAAGCATGGCACGTTCCTGGATAGCTTGGCGGCCGCAGGATCGGGCCGGACGCGGGCATGCTGGCACGAAGCCGGCGGCCCGCGGTAGCCGGCAAATCGCGGCCGGGGGCAGCAATCACGCATGCCCTCGGCAGCGCCGGGCGCCTTTCGGCCAATGACGGACGGCTGGGCTCAGTAGCTCGCCCGCCCGCCCGAGAGATCGAAGATGCCGCCGGTCGAGAAGGAGCAATCGTCGGAGGAGAGCCAGAGCACCATGCGGGCGACCTCGTCGACCTCCACGAAACGTCCCATCGGGATGCGCGCCATGATCTCGGCCCGGCGTTCGGCCGAGATCTCCTTCGCCATAGCCGTCTCTGCCGCGGAGGGCGTCACCGCCGTGACCATGATCCCATCCGTTGCGGTGTCGCGGGCGACGCTCTTGGTCAGCGCGATCATCCCGGCCTTGGAGGCCGAATAGGCGCCGGCCATCGGCATGCCCTCCTTGCCCTGGATCGAGGCGATGTTGACGACATGGCCGCGCAAGGGATGACCGCCGGCGCTCGGCGCCCGCGCCGGCTGCTGGCGCATCAGCCCGACCACCGAACGCGTCACCAGATAGGTGCCGAACAGATTGACCTGCAGCACGCGCTGGAAATTCTCCGGCGAGGTCTCCCAGATCGGCTTCACCTCGCCGAGCACGCCGGCATTGTTGACGAGGATATCGATCCGGCCATGGCTGGCGAAGGCCGCCTGCGCCGCCTCCTCGACCGCCCCGGCCACCCTGATGTCGAGCTGGCGCCGGCTTACGCGGCGGCCGAGATCGACGACAGCCTCGGTCAGCGCATTCGCATCCTGATCCCAGAGCTCGACGCTCGCACCGGCGGCGAGAAGCGCCCGGGCGATGCCTCGCCCCAGACCGCCTGCACCGCCGGTAACGATGGCGCAGCGGCCGGAAAGATCGTAGCGCACGCTCATCAGCCGGCACTCCATTGCGTCTTGGTGCGGGTGATCTGGTGGCGATAGAGGCCGAGATTGAACGGCCCCTCGCCGCCCAGCGCCGCCAACCGGTCGCCAGCGAGCTCGACCTTCGCCAATGCGGCGAAATCGGCCTCGTCGCCCCAGCCCTCGACCAGCAGCACCCAGCGCGGCACGGCATTGGCGACGCCGCGCGCCTTCTGCTCTGCGGTTGCGACACCGCTCGCCTGCGCATCGGCGTTGAGCAGATGGACGCCGGCGACACCCGGCCGGGACAACAGGTCAGGGATGAGGCCGCGGAGAAGAGCAGCCTTGTGGCCCTCGGCGGCCTCGTCGGGCACGTCATAGCGCAGCGTCGCGATCAGACCGCCCTGGGC
>JAESGI010000291.1_pt1 | contig 22922 bp, 25 predicted proteins | sample 9269671 | NCBI WGS metagenome assembly JAESGI01 (sample SAMN14515641, study PRJNA621666) | algae metagenome | isolation source: Nostoc indistinguendum CM1-VF10 and co-occurring heterotrophs from gravelly... | place: USA: Clark Mountains, San Bernardino, California | collected 1998-06-05 | reverse complement strand
GCTTGTTGAACATTATTAATTCTCTCGAATTCCGGTGTTGATGTACAGTTCCCCTTTTATTCGCGAGTTACAATCGCGAATATTCTTGTCTTCTTCCCATCTTTTTGCCAAATTGGGATGCTCCCCAAAAACATTACGCGATTTGAAGAAAGCAGACAGGTTATCTGGTTATTCAGAGCCAGAGTTAATTGATGGGTTAGCTGAATTAGTTAAGACTGATCAGGTAAATTCTGACGGTAATGATAGCTACTCCCTGCCTGATTGGTGAAGGTAATGCCGTGATGCCGTGGTCATAAAAAGGGATGTTTTACAGGCTTTTATGGCTGTCTACGGCATACGGCAACAATCACGGCAATCGTTGCCCTGTATAGGTCGTAGCCTACGGCAGCTTCACGGCAAGACGGACAGTCACGGCACAGACACCAATAATAAATAACCGAAGAAACAGCCATTTATTATTAGAGGATTAATAAAATAATGCTGAAAATAGTAATTGTTGAACCAGAAACATTCACTCTCTTAGGCATCAAAGGTGCTATTGAACAATCTCCTGATATAGAAGTTACAGCATCAGCCACTTCTGGAAAGATAGGTTTTCAGTTAATTGAACAGATGAACCCTGATGTTGTGTTAGTTGATTTATTATTGCCCGATATGAGTGGTTTAGAACTGACTCGCTCAATCAAAAGGGAAACTAATAGTAAAGTGGTAATTTTTACTAATCAGACTCATTCAGACTTTATTAACTCAGCTTTCCGTCATGGTGCTGATTCTTATATGCTCAAAAGTGCTGATGTAGAATTGATTGAACTAGCCATCAAGAGAGCTTACTTTAATGAATGTCTACTTGACCCTAAGCTGGCTAAAAAACTGTTAGAAAGCCTTTATCACAACAGATATATTGACCCTAGTTTTGTTGACAAAAACTTGTTTGAACCTCCCACTGAGCGACAAATACAAGTCCTGCGATTACTGGCTCAGGGTTTAGTTTTTGAAATTATTGCCAAAGAAATGTTTCTCTCTGTTAGTACAGTCAAAAATTATGCCAGTGATTTGTATAGCAAATGGCACGTCAAAAACCGTTATGAGGCTATAAAAAGAGGGGCGATGCTTGGTTATATTGACTATAACTTGATTGTGAATGAATGATGTATTGGTGAGGAGAGGGAAGGCATTAAGCCGGGGAGTGGTGGGGTTTATTTTTGTACAAAATCTCTATATCCCTAACACCATTTGCCCAATCATTACTGCAATACCGAAGAGCGCACCGTCAGAACATCGGCAGTCATTATTGAGATACAGCCAAACTTTAAGGTAAAGGGTCAACGGTTCAGTTCAGATGAATTGAAGCGACTGTTTAACGAGTTGGTGGAAAACAGTCTGGCCGTCTGGCTGGATGCCTCGACCATCGAAATCAGCGATTTTCAGACAGACCTCTAGGACAGACAGAATTAGACAGAATCCTTGGACAGCAATAGACAGAGGCGACAGAGGAGTAGACAGACTCTCTTTGAGCAGACAGAAAACCCTAGCTCACCGGTGGCAGGGTTTTCTTTTTGAGGCTGAATTTTCGTTTTTGTGCGGCTCTCGGCGAGATGCCTACTTCATCCGCTCTCTCAAGAGTGAAAGGGACATCCAGAAGCGGTTAATTTGTTGAGAAAAGTACTGTTATCAAAGAAATGTTCTACCGATTCAATCTTCAGTTCTTCCGTAACACAAGCAACACTTAATCCAATTATTTCTATGGTTTCACCTGTAGGAGCAAAGTCTTTAAAGTTCCCCTTAAATTGCCCCCAATGTCTCCACTTAAAGACAACATTAGGAGGAGGCGATAACACTTCGATTAGTTCCCAATGAAATCCTTCAGGAAAAGCTGTATGAAAGAGGTTATAGGAGGAATCAAAGGTTTCCTCTCTTGAACGATAATGTTCTGTGTCACCTAAAAAGAGATTGTAAGTCCCGGCATCAATTACATCTTGTGCTGTATATTGTTTGCCGCCATTGGTACTCATGCGAAATTTTTCAGTAACAACAGAAAGCCATTGCTGTGGATTGATTTTATGGGTGGCTTCCATCTCAAAAGTTCGCACAAGATTATGAGCGATCGCATTGAGAGAACCTTCGGCATGGTTGCACTGGCGCTCTGGTTCGCGGAATTGATTAGTATGGGAATAATCAGGTCTTCCCTCTCGCCATTCTACCGTTGCATCCACCGCAATCACTTCTTCCCGGTCTTGTACCCAAAGGGGTAATTCTACTGGTTGTGTGTTACTCATAAAGATTTTTTTTGATGTGGCTGTGGTTATCTCATCATTGCGATTATCTCATCATGGTGGTATCTGTTTGCACTAACTGAGGGGAGTTTGTGGTGTCACTTAATACGGGTTTGACGTTGGCACTTGGTAACAGCAACTCTTGCATTACGCATAGTTAATTAGTCAACTAAAATACCTTACCTGAGTAAGTTCCTATTGCTGAAACCGGGACAGGGAGCGAGTGTTATCTAGTTTTTGGTTGGGGGTAGCGCAGCAGACGCACTGCCAAAGCAGCGATCGCTTTTAAAAGGAGATGGTTGATATTATTAATGCAGCAATTTAGGACAGAAATCATGTCTAATGTCACGATTAACCTGCCAGAAGAAGTGTTTAGCGCCCGTCGCCTGAGTCCAGAAGAATTTGTGCGCGATATGCGCCTCGCTGCTGCTATCTACTGGTATCAGAAGCAGGAAATCTCGATGGAGAAAGCAGCCTCGGTTGCTGGGCTAAACCGCCGAGACTTTCTAGCCGTCCTAGCCCGTGAACAAGTGGATGTCTTCGCTGTTGACGAGGATGATTTGCAGAGCGAGTTGAACCGTGGCTGAACTGCCTGCTATCAACACATCACCACTAATTTTTTTGACTAAAGGCGGGTTTCTCGATTTATTACAGGTCATTAGTTCATCGGTTATTGTTCCTAATGCTGTGGCCACAGAAATTCAGGCGTATGGGTCAGCAGACGTAACAGCAGTGGCGCTCAACAATACTGATTGGTTGGTTGTACAAGAAACACCACCAGTCCCGAATGTGATTCAAACCTGGGATTTGGGTCTAGGTGAGTCAGCCGTACTAACCTGGGGCTATGTAAATCCTGGAACTGAAGTAATTCTAGATGATTTAGCAGCCCGTCGCTGTGCTGCCACTTTGGGAATTCCGGTACGGGGGACATTGGGTATTGTGATTACTGCTAAACAACGAGGGGTAATTCCTGCTGCACGTCCAGTTTTAGAACAATTGCGCCAGTGTGGGATGTATTTATCTGACCGCGTGATCAATCACGCATTAGCATTGGTAGGGGAATAGATTGACTACCAAGCCTAGAGCGGATCATACCTGATGATGGTTAACGTGCTGCAATCATAAGCAGATATGATGACTCACACGGAATCATAGGGTTTTCAGGCTGTGCTGATTCCGAGTGATTGATAAGCTGCGGTTCAGTCGGGTAATGGTCAACGAAAGAATGGGGATCGTAGCGGTGTAAACTGTCAGTAATTCGTCCCTTTTACAGACAGTTAGGGTGTTGGTGGGGAATGGTGGAGCGAAAGAAGAATGAAGAGTATCGGAGCCGGGAGTATCTAACCATAGAGGAGGTGAAGGTACTAATAGAGGCAGCAGGTTCAAGGGGGCGGCACAAACAGCGCGATTACTGTTTGCTACTGTTGATGTTTCGCCACGGGTTGAGGGCAGGGGAAGCTTGCCGGCTCAAGTGGGATGCGATCATGTTTTCAAGGCGCATCATTTATATTAACCGTCTCAAGGGCAGTATGAGCGGCAATCATCCGTTACAAAGTGATGAGATATCAGCACTGGAGCTTTTAAGGGAGCGGTATAAAGAGCAGGGGAGTTACTACGTGTTTGTAAATGAGCGGGGTAAATCTTTGACTGTGGCAGCGATTCAGAAGATTATTTCTCGTGCCGGAGATGCTGCACAGTTGCCGATCAAGGTACATCCGCACATGATGCGCCACAGTTGCGGCTATTACTTGGCTGACCAACAACGCCCAACCAGGGATATTCAAGCGTATCTGGGGCATACAAATATTCAACATACAGTCCGCTACACTGCTCAGAACCCCAAAAGGTTTGAGTCTTTTGATTGGGACTGGTGAGCCAATAAAGTCAAAATTTTATTTGCTATTCGCGATTTGCGAATATAGAATGAAATTAGATTCGCTATTCGCGAATAGGAGTAGTGTTGCCATGTTAAAGTCTCAAGATATTGTTGTTTTACTTAAGGTACACAACTTGCGTAATTCAGAGTGGACTTACAGCAAGCTTGCCAATAGCCTGCACATGAGTCCATCTGAAGTCCACGCTGCACTAAAAAGATGTTCAGCCAGCGGTTTGTATGATTCTTCTTCTAGAAAAATCAGGAATAACTCTTTGCTCGAATTTCTTATTCATGGGCTTAAATACGTATTTCCTGGGCAGCCTGGCCCTCTAAGCAGGGGAATCCCAACTGCACATTCCGCTGAACCTTTAAAAGACTTGCTTGTCGTCGATTCTGCTGATACTTACGTATGGCCAACTCCAGACGGAACTACTAAGGGACAAACTATTACTCCTTTATATAAATCTGTTCCAGAAGCTGCTAAAAGCGATTCAGAGCTATATCAGCTGCTTAGTTTGGTTGATGCAATCCGGGTTGGTCGTGTACGAGAACAACGTATTGCGAGTCGAGAGCTTGAACAAAGACTAGCAGTACAGTAAACTACCCACCACTAATTGCTAAGAGCAATATAGTGGGGGCTTTAAAAGTCCAGAGTTTACCCGACTAAGTACTTTGAGTACTACGATTTTTAGGTCATCTTACCTACAAATACGCAGCCAGTTTGTAGCTCTAAGGTTAACAGTTAAACAGAATCATTGGGGAGGCAGTGCGTTGGACGGGTACCCCGGCTTGAAGCACCTGCCGTTTTGAGTCAGTGCTGTTAGCGTAAAAAGCCTTTTAATCATTGTCCAGGCTAACTTTACCCGCAAGGAGGGACTTCGTGTCCAAAATATTTGTTATTGACCAAAACAAATGTCCATTAGATCCAATTCATCCAGCACAGGCACGACAGTTATTAAGAAACAAAAAGGCAGCAATTTATAGACAGTTTCCATTCACTCTAATCCTTACTGAATCTCGCCCAGATTTACAAGTGTCACTTCTCAGGTTGAAGATTGACCCAGGTGCAAAGCATACAGGAATTGCATTAGTCAACGATACAACTGGAGAGGTTGTATTTGCGGCTGAATTAAAGCATAGAGGATTTGCGATTAGAGACGCAATAAATTCTAGAAGACAACTAAGACGTAGTAGGAGAAACCGCAAAACTAGATACCGTAAGCCAAGGTTTTTGAATAGAACCCGTCCCCCAGGTTGGCTACCACCGAGCTTACAAAGTCGCATTGACAATATCAAAACTTGGGTTGAAAAGCTACGCCGATTTGCACCAATTACGGCTATTAGTCAAGAGCTAGTATGCTTTGATATGCAGTTAATACGCAATCCTGATATACAAGGAAAAGAATATCAACAAGGTACACTTGCAGGTTATGAAACACGGCAATATCTCCTTGAAAAGTGGAATAGACAGTGTTCCTACTGTGGAACCAAAGATGTTGCTTTGCAAATAGAACATATTTATCCAAGATCGAAAGGAGGGTCTAACTCAATCACAAATCTCACCTTAAGTTGTGAAAAATGTAACACCAAAAAAGGAGCTAAAGATATTAGAAATTTCCTTAAAGAAGACCCATTAAAGTTAGAAAAAATACTTAAACAAGCTAAAAAACCTCTGGCAGATGCAGCCGCAGTGAACACAACTAGATTTGCATTGCTGGAAGCTTTAAAAGCAACTGGGCTACCAGTAGAAACAGGTTCAGGAGGATTAACAAAGTTTAATCGCAGTCAACAAAAACTAGAAAAGACTCACTGGTTAGATGCAGCTTGTGTTGGCAAGTCAACACCAATTCTTAACACTCAAGGTGTTAAACCATTGTTAATTACAGCTAATGGGCATGGTTCTAGACAGTCATGTAGAACTGATAAATTCGGTTTTCCAAATCGACACGTACCTAGAGAGAAAATACATTTTAGCTTTCAAACTGGCGACATTATTAGGGCAGTTGTTACCACTGGTAAAAAGATCGGTAATTACGTTGGTAAAGTGGCTATTCGTTCATCAGGTAGTTTTAATGTTTCTGCTAAAAAAGGATTAGTTCAAGGAATATCTTACAAGTTTTGTCTTCGCATTCACGCAAAGGATGGTTACTCGTATGCATATTAAACCCAAGAAATTAGGAATTACTCAACTGTTCCTCTCATTGTTTTCGCATTCGCTCAAATGCATTCAAGGAACGTTTCGTAATTCCCCCTCCATTCCTCCCGCCACTAATCGGAGTACTTATATAGTGGGGGTCTCCTGGAGGTTTTAGATGAATCAGCAAATACAAATGCTGGAAAAGGCTGGCTCCTTACTGTCAGCTTTAAGTGAACGCATAGTCTTTACAGGTGGTGCGACAATATCGCTTTATCTTGATGAGGTTTCTGCGGCTGATGCTCGCCCTACAAAGGATGTTGATTGTGTTGTAGAAATTACCTCTACTGCTGAATATTATCGGCTTTCAGATAAACTTCGTAGAATTGGGCTTGAAGAAGATACAGAAAGCGGAGTGATCTGTCGCTGGCGTTATCAAGACCTAATAATAGATATCATGCCGACCAACCCGTCTGTACTTGGTTTTTCCAATTCTTGGTACATACCAGGAATTACTAAATCAATTCTGTTTGAACTTCCAAGTGGACAACATATTTCGATTTTTACAGTATCTTATCTTCTGGCATCAAAGATTGAGGCGTTTAACGATAGAGGAAAACACGAGCCATACATGAGTACTGATTTGGAAGATATTGTGTTACTGCTGGACGGATGCCCAAATCTCGAAGAGAATTTTCAGCAGGCAGACACAGAAGTAATAACATTTGTGAAGGGATGGTTTAAGTCTGAACTCAATCTACTTAGAGAAATTGCCCCCGCCCAGCTTTCATTTGTAGCTAAACAGTCCGGTCGCGAGCAGTTGCTTTTATCTCGAATTGAAAGATTAGCTCAATAATCGTAACTAAAAAATCTGTGAAGTAAGCGTACCGAAGGCGTTCACTGTTTGGCGGGAAATATAATTTAAGCGACATCCAGAAAGAAGGGTGCTTAAGCAACATGATAACCAGGGAGATATCACTCCCTGGCTTGCTAAATATTGTTATTTATTAAAATATCTCCTTACTATCTCAGTAATAGAGTTCCCCCACACTATAAATAGTTCAGGAGCAAAAATTGAGTACTTATACTTCGTGAACGAGCCATGAACGTAATAAATTCTGAAGTTTTAGTAGCCTATTCTTTATGTTCTCGCAAAGCATATTTATTAATGTGTACAAAAGAACGAGGTGAACTACATGAATATGAACAATTGCTGAAAGAAAATGAACTTATAAATCAGCAGAATTTTTTAGCAATTCTTAAACATAACCATTCTGATCTATACCCTTACACTATTGCAAATGTCAAAGATGGACATGAATTTTTAATTGATGCCCAACTGGTTGCTGACAATAAATTACAGGCTAATTGTCCAATATTGACTAGAGTTAAAAATCGGAATTATGAGCCGACAATTTTCATAGGAACACACACTATAACTAGTAAAGATAAACTTGTCTTAATGTTCATTGGTCATGTACTCACAAAAAATCAGGGAAATCCACCTGAGATGGGATGTATTGTCAATTTGGATGGGAAGTCACATCGGTTCAAAACTGCTAATTTATAACAAAGAAGATTGTCTTGCTCTCAAGTTGTTGGTTGATGAGCTTACTAAAATCCAACATTCGGCAGATACACTATCAGAGATTGATTTCGCTGATAAGCGCAAACATAATTCTACAGAAACCAGTCAAGATATTCACAGCAAATTTGAAGCAATTATTAAATTCTCACATTTTGATTATGACCAAAATAAAATCAGTTTTCAACATAATCTAAGAAAACATGAATCGGATCAACACAAGAGGGAAAGACAAAAACGCGCTGCTCACAAATCGAACCAAAAACGTGAAAGAGCGAGAAATAAAGTCAGAAAAGTAGTTCATGTTTCAAGAGGAGAAGTATGTCCTAAGTGCGGACATGAACCACTTAGACCAATAGAAAAAGTAGCCAAAAGAACAATTATTGACTTGGTATTAACAAAAAACGGTATAAAGAAAACTCTAGTTCAATATGTTGGAACCCAAGGTTACTGTATAAAGTGTTCGCAAATTTCATCACCCCCAGATATAAGTAAATATGCAAAGAGTCAGTTATATGGAAATGGTTTTAAGGCTTGGGTTATTTATCAACGAATAGCCATGCGCTTACCATATAACGCAATTGCACAATCAACAGAAGCATATTTTGGTGAGAAGATTAGCTGTGGCCGTCTTGCCGAACTTATAAAGGAAATGGGTCAACACTATGCTGAAACTGAGAGATTAATAGTACAGCACTTATTAAAAAGCCCTTTTATTCATGCTGATGAGACAGAAATCAGCATTGTGGGAATTAATCAATATGTTTGGGTATTTACAGATGGGAAATATGTTTTTTTTAAACTAACGGAGACTAGAGAGGCAAATATCGTACACGAGTTCTTAGCTGAATATAAAGGTATCTTGATTTCAGATTTTTATCCAGGCTATGACTCTGTACAGTGTAGACAACAAAAATGTTGGGTTCACCTGCTCCATGATCTTAATGATGATCTCCGGGAAAATCCATTTAACCAAGAGTTGGAAACCTTTGTTTTAGCAGTCAAGGATTTAATTATACCTATTATGGAGACTATACAGAAGTATGGCTTAAAAAAGCGCTATCTCAGCAAATTCAGTAAAGAGGTTGAGAAATTTTACCAAAAAATGATAACGGATAAAAACTACAAATCTGATCTAACTGTCAAATATCAAAAACGGTTTATACGGTATCGAGAGAGTCTATTTACTTTTCTTGAGCAAGATGGAATAGCTTGGCACAACAACACGGCTGAGAGAGCCATTAGACCTGTAACTAAACAGAGGGCAATATCAGGAAGTTTTTATGCATCTGTTATGAGCGGGTACTTAGTGCTACTTGGTATCAGGCAAGCTTGTCGCTTTCAAGATAAATCTTTTTTTAAGTTCCTCTTTTCAGGAGAAACGGATCTCGATCAGTTTGAGCTTAGAAAGCGCAAACGCTAAAAGATGCAAACCTGCCTGCTGCATCAAGAGAAAGCAAATCTAACAGACGCGAATATATTGGGAATAAATCTCACTGGGGCAGATTTAGAAGACGTTTTTAGCCGTGACTTGCGTCAATTTCGAGAGAAACGGGGAGCCGTGGCAACCTGAGCTTACTCAACATTTGTCAGCGTCTCCAGTTGTGCCAGCAGTTTCTCTATTTGCTTGCGCTTCTTCGGGTCTGACCAAATACGGGACTTTCTTAGTTTGGTAGTCGCAGCAGTAAAGCGCTCTTTGTACTCGTTAGACTCGGTGTTTGGGGTAGAGTCTGGGCTTTTCTTCTCAGTAATGCGTTGTTTGATTTCGCTTAAAGACCAGTTTTGAACAAGAGCTTGTTCTAAGGAAGAGTAGGCTACAAATATACGTGACTGCTGTACATTCATAAGTATGATTTAGTCCAAACCAGAAAACCAGATAACCAAATAACCTACTTTATGGTTTACCAGAAATATGTCAAGTCAAAAGAAAATCATAACTATCACTGGCTACAAGGGAGGGGTGGGGAAAAGCACTACAGCCGTGCATCTTGCAACTTTCTTTAGTGAACTTGGTAAAACAGTTCTTGTAGATGGCGACCAGAACCGTACAGCTTTAGCTTGGTCAAAACGCGGGTCATTCCCTTTCCCTGCTGTGGACGAACGCCAAGCCTTAAAGGTAATTGCCGATGCTCAATTTGTGGTCATCGACACCCCAGCAAGACCTGACTCCGATGATCTAAAGGAATTAGCTAAAGGCTGTGACCTTCTAATCTTGCCTACAAAGCCCGACATTGTAAGCCTTGAGCCAATGCTCTTAATGGTGAAAGATTTGGGTGAGGCAAACTATCGCTGCTTGCTGACTATTGTTCCTCCCTATCCCAGCAAGGAAGGTGAAACACTGCGTCAGGATTTGTTGAATGGAGGCATCCCCGTATTTCAGGCAATGATCCGGCGTACTGTCGGCTTTGAAAAAGCAGCAATGGCTGGTGTCCCCATTCGTGATGTTGAGGACTCGCGTTTAAAAACAGCTTGGGCGGATTACCTTGCGCTAGGTAAAGAAGTTATGGAGATTTTGAAATGAGCAAGTACGGTGATTTGATTAAAAAAGCCAGAGAGACTGAACCAGAAAACCAGAAAGCCATAAAGACAGAAGACCAGAAGACTGGTTTACCAGAACCGGAGCCAGAGCTTGAACAGATGGTCAATCTCTGCGTCAAAGTCCCTATATCCCAACGTCGCTACTGGATGTCTAAAGCCAAGGAGCAAGGGATTACTGTAACCTCAGTTATTGTTGAGGCGCTAACCCAAAAGTTTGGAGAACCAGAAAACCAGAAAGCAAGAAAACCATAACAATGAGGGAGAGGGGCGACAGGATACACATGATCAGGAATTTAGGAGAAACGTTTTTCCTAACCCAATTTTTTGAGAAATTTCTAACCTACTCTAAAACTTCAGCGGGTTTTGGAGTGTATGTCGGCGAGAATCAAGTTTTACCTCACCAGGGAGTTAGTTCCGGCATAGCTCCAAAACCTGCAACCATTCACAGAGCGCATCTACCAGCTAGTAGTGCCGATTGCCGATAAGCTACTACTGACTATTGCAGAGGCACAAGCGCTAACTGGGTTGTCCAGAGAATTCCTGCGAGACGCAATTAACAAAGGCTCGTTAAAAGCCAAAGTAATTGGCAAGGGTTGGCGAGTTAAACGCAGTGACCTACAAGAGTACGTTGACAAGGGCGTCACCGTGCCAAAACGGGAAAATCGTACGCTAAGGGTGAAAGCCTTGTCCAGCAAGTATCTTAGCCCCTCGCTGTTCTACAGCACCCGTGAGCAGCTGTTTACCCTCAATTGGGGAGAAAGTCTCGCTACTTTTACCCCTATTAGTGGGATGGGTTCATGAATTCGCAAATCTCGTCTTATGTTTTCTTCCATTACCAATGTAAACAATGTGGGGGGTGTTAAAAATTTTAGAGGAAATGGCATACCTCTATTTATCACTTTTGGCTCGAATTAGTCTTTCCAGATGGTGCAGAGTAGTACCAATACTCTGCACCAACAAAAAAATTAACACCTCAAATTTAGACAGACAAAGACGTTCAGCCTTAGCGTACAATTTTCCCGTTTTGGCACGGTGATACCACAAGCTGTGAAAGATTCTCGCCAAACTGCGACTGTCGTTATCTCGCCAGTAGCAATTAGCATATTACGGTATTTGAAATAGTGGCGAGATTTGACGTGATTGCATGGGAGTGCAGTCTTGAAAGCGATATAACAATATTTAGGGAATACCGCTCAGAGTTTGATACTCAACAAAGATTTAAAGGAGATAAAGCATATATTGGAGAAGATTTAATTACAACTCCCATTAAAAAACCAAGAAATCGAGAACTAACAACTGAACAAAAACAAGAGAATAAAGTATTTTCAGCTAAAAGAATCTTTGTTGAACATCGAATTCGATCAGTCAAAATATTTCGAGTTGGTAAAGATTGGTTTAGGTTAAATCCCCAAAAGTATCAACAAGTAATTTTGACAATTTGTGGATTAGTAAGATTCCGAATTGGGGCACTTGTATTACCAGCAGAAATACACGCGATCGCCCAATCTAAAATCAACACATATAACTAGATATTTTTGCCTAATTATCAACAGTAAATATCTCAAAGCCTTATTTTATCGTATAGACTAGCTAATTTAGGATGATTACATTTACGGACTGTAGCCTAGCCATATAAAGGCTTTGATCGTTTTCGGAGATGTCTATTTATTCCCTTTAATGAACTACGGTTATAGGGGTTCCTATTTGCACTATTTCATACAATTTTCGCACGTCTTCATTATACATACGAACACAACCATGAGAGGCCGCTTTCCCTACGGAATCTCGCTTGTAAGTACCATGAAATCCGATTTGGTTTTTTCCATCAGTCCAAAATCCAATCCAACGTTCTCCTAAAGGGTTCTCTAAACCTGGAGGTACAACTTGTCTATTAGCAACAAAAGGGTTTTCCCAAGCTGGATTTTCAACCATATTAATAACTTTAAATTTGCCTGTTGGCGTTTCCCACTTTAGTTTACCAACCGCCACTGGGTAGCTGGCTTGTAAAATATCTCCCCGATAAACGTAAAGTCTCCGTTGCTTAAGAATGAGCAGTAGATGAATATTTTGCTCAGTAGTCTGAGGAAGACTTGGCTTAAGAGGTAGCTTGATCCTCATCAGTAACCTCCTCATACGCTCAGATGTACTAGGAAGGGCTGGTTGCACTTGAGGAGAATCTAGAGTTGGGGTAGAGTTTGGCTGATCAGGCTGACCAATATTTATTTGGTTGTTTGCTCCTTGTTCGACTGTCATTTGGGCACTAGCAGGTAATTGAAGCCATAAAAGCAGTCCGATTGTAGCCAAACCAAACTTGACAGCACTGAGGTAATAAACGCTACTACTCATAATTTTTGTGCTAATTACGTAAGTATATAACAAAGCTATTTAAGTTATAAGATTTGCCTTATCGAAAATAAATAATTCAGGATTCAGATATCAATGAGCTTGAAGTCTGATCTCTGAATTTTTAATCACTAGATTGCGACGTTTCACGAATTAAACAAGTTTTACCCTAGTCCTGGAATTGGCGTTGGCGTTGGCGTTGATGTAGGCGTTGGCGTTGATGTAGGCGTTGGCGTTGGTGTTGGTCTTGGCGTTGGTGTTGGTCTTGGCGTTGGTGTTGGCGTTGGCGTTGGTGTTGGTCTTGGCGTTGGCGTTGGCGTTGGCGTTGGTGTTGGTCTTGGCGTTGGCGTTGGCGTTGGCGTTGGCGTTGGCGTTGGCGTTGGCGTTGGCGTTGGCGTTGGCGTTGGCGTTGGCGTTGGCGTTGGTGTTGGCGTTGATGTTGGCGTTGGTGTTGGTGTTGGTGTTGGCGTTGATGTTGGCGTTGGTGTTGGCGTTGGTGTTGGCGTTGGTGTTGGCGTTGATGTTGGCGTTGGTGTTGGCGTTGGTGTTGGCGTTGATGTTGGCGTTGGTGTTGGCGTTGGTGTTGGCGTTGGTGTTGGCGTTGATGTTGGCGTTGGTGTTGGCGTTGGTGTTGGCGTTGATGTTGGCGTTGGTGTTGGTGTTGGTGTTGGCGTTGATGTTGGCGTTGGTGTTGGTGTTGTTGGTGGTGGTTGTACTTGTCCCACAGCTATTTCTCGGAGAATAGCAACGCTGAAATATGGAGTGAAAAACAGTAAAGAAGCTACAGTAAAGATAAATTTAAGTTTATTAGAAGGTTTTTGATTCATTTTTTTGGGAAATACTGATTTGTTACAACTATTAACTTTTACCACAATTAATCATGAATATAAATACAATATTTACTATCGGTTGCACGATATATTACTGTCTAACAAATCTCCTTTTTTCCACACTCCACTCTTAGAAGTGCCATTAGCAAGTTTAAATGTTCCTTCTCCCTCACATCTCCCATTTCTGAACTGACCTCTATATTCACTACCATCTTTCCATTTGATTTTTCCTAAACCATCAAAACTATCATTTACAAAATTGCCTATATAGTATTCATACGAACTGGTATCTGGAGGGTATAAAAATTTTCCACAACCATAACGCTTACCATTTTTGAATTCTCCATCATACCTACTATCGTCTTGAAAGATCATAGTTCCTTTGCCGCTTGGATTATCTTTATCTAAAGATCCATAATATTTCCTATTTTGGTAAGTTTTGTCTGGTTTTCGGTTTAGTAATTTACTAGAAGAGAATGAAGCTAGTTCAGCATCGCAAGGTAGTTGACTAAATTTTTCGCTCGTTCTGATAGGTAACAGAATAAAAAGAGCTAACACAAGCATTACAAATATTCCTGCTCCTACTCCAGCTGCAACTAAAAGTTTTCTGCGGAATGGCAATTTCCACAAAGTTGTTGGCTTTGATAGTGCTGGAGATATAGAACTCAGTGCTTGCAAAGCCTCACTTGCTGTTTGGTATCGTCGGCTAAAGTTGTAAAGCACCATTTTGCTTAAAACATCAGCCAATCTATCGCTTACATTTGCTTGATTTCGCCAAATTATTTCTCCAGTAGTGGGGTCTTCTTGAAAATCTTTAGGTAATTTGCCTGTCAAAGCTTGAATACCAATGACTCCCACTGCATAGATATCACTACATAGTTTTGGTCTAGAATTAGCTTGTTCATTTGGCATATAACCATTGGAGCCAATAACAATAGTTGAAGTAACTTGACCTTCAATATTCGTAGCTAAACCTTTAATTTGTTTAACAGCCCCAAAGTCAATCAGCACAATCTTGCTATCATCACGACGACGCATCAAGTTTTGGGGCTTGATATCACGGTGGATGATATTCTCCTGATGAACCACAGTCAAAACTTGTAGAATTTCTTGCAAAAGTTTGACGACCTCACCTTCACTCCATTGGCTACCAGGTATTATTTCTGCGGTCAAGTTATACCCGTCTACAAATTCTTGCACTAGATAAAATTCGCCATTTTCCTCAAAATGAGCAAAGAGTTTAGGGATTTGGTTGCTAAGGTTACCTAAATAATATAAAACTTTTGCTTCACTCTCAAATAGCCGTTTAGCAATCATCAAAACTTCTGGTTCAAAAGTTTTACATCTAAGCTGTTTTACGACACATTTGGGATTGTTAGGCAAATCTAAATCTTCAGCTAGGTAGGTGTCGCCAAATGCACCGCTTCCCAAGCTTCCTAATATTTTGTAGCGTTTACGGAGAACTATGTCTATGGACATTTATGTGATACCGTAGGATGTTATTTACCGGGTTGTATTATTTTTTTGACAAACTGGTATTGTCCTATCTTTATAATTATTAATTTAACTTTAGACTGTCTTCATCACAAGTAAAGGTTTTAGTAGTAATATCATCGCCTTTATCAGATTTCACTTCATAAAACTTACTCAGTTCCCGTTGTTCCGTATTTGGATAAAAAAGAGTAAGATCATCAGCAATATAATTAAAATGTCCCTTTATGGGCGTGTATTTTTCACGATAACCTCCTCCTTGCCATTGATACTTATTGTCACTGGTACGAGCATGTACGAATATACTTTTATATTTTGTAATTTTACCAATAGTTATACTATCATTATTAGGAATGATCAACCAACCTCGAGTTTCCTCTACATCATTTAAAGCATTGTAACTAATTGCAATTTTTATAATTCCATCACATTTATTTTTAATAGAAATTCGCTCATAATTATCTTTATTTTTTTGCTCTAAGTCTAAAATTTCAGCTTTATGCTTGTAAAATCTATCTTCAGCTTTTTCTTGTTTTTTTGCCAATGTTTCTATCTGTGATTTTTCTATTTCAGTCTGAGTTTGCAATTTTGCCTTTTTTTCTTCTGTTTCCTGTGTCTTTTGATTTGTATAATAAGTAACTAAAGCAGTTACACCTGTTGCTAATATCGTCGCTGTTGCAGCTAGTATTGCAGCTATTATAGTTTTATCTTGCCAAGTTTGTTCTGTTTTGCTATTCGTATTGGTACTTGAATTAGTCTGATTTGGATTTATGATGGGTGAAAGGAGAACGGCTTGACCTGAATTTTGACTAGGGCTGACTTGCCCTAGATTGGGAATGGGGTTGACTTGATGTAAATTTGAACTCTGACCGACTTGATTTGAATTAGTATTTGAATGAAATATCCCTGAAAAAGCTGTTGATTCTAGCTGGTAAATCTGAATATCAATAACTTTGATCCTCTGCGTTCCTAAAACAATACTACTATTATTTTGTAATGGCAATTCTTTACCAAGCTCAAGGTTTTCTCCATCTACATTAGAAACATTTTGCGGACTCAAACTTTGTATAAAAAATTTTTGCTGCTGTTCGTGAAAATAAATTTTAACATGTTGAGAAGATACGCTTCTATCATTCAACACTAGGTCGCAGACTTTAGGGTTAGGGTCTCGACCAATGATTATTACTCCATTATGGTTATTACTTTTTATTTGTTGTTTAGAAATTTGCTGAGTTTTTAAGTTCCCAGTTTCGCTCCATTGGAAGGTAATTACCCACTGTAGAGTAAGTTGATTCATGGTTATAGACCTGTAACTTTTGCTGATTAATACAACTGATCATAGGAGAATTCCAGAAAATTCATACAAGATGAAAAATATTTTACAGATGAATAACCTAGCTGCTCCATCGCTTGGAATAATATTTTATTGGTGCAATGATTATCTTTTTTATTATTTTTACAGATAATAATCTGTAATCTTTGTATTTAGGAAGTTGCTGTTTTTCTACAGATGATAATTGATATTTAACTTGTTGTGATGCAGATTTAGCTTTAGCAATAATTACAGTTGACTTTACCCCTGACCGCTATTTAGAACAAGTTAGAAATAAGTGACTTTTGTCAATATGTCTAAGAGTATAAATTCAGATTTTTGGCATGATATTTTGTTTAAGCTTTGAATAGCTTATCGACTTTCATTGTTGTCCCATCCAGCACTAACTTAAGCAACTCTTAACAAATAGGCAGCGTAGCGAAGTGTCTGCCGATGCCTGCACCGTTTTGGGTAGCTCAACGGATTTGTGGCAGTAGCAGACACCGCTCTTGATTGAGCTTGCTAGGTTTTGAGGTGCATCATCACCTAGAGGGAAAGTCCTTTATTTTGTCTAAGTTGTTGTCGCTGTTCTGATTCTATTATTTGTTGCAATACACGCTCTGCTTTTTCCCAAAGCTGAATATCTTCTATTTCTACTGACCCGATATTAATCGGTGAATACTCAAGCTCACCTGACTGGTTTCGGTTAACTGACACCCGGAAAATCTCACCTCGTTCATCATGGTTAAACACCAATTCTCTACCCTGTTTCTCCAGAGTGGCACGTTTGAATCTAAGGCTATTTGAGCCACTTTCTCTTAATTGCCAATTGATTAATTCAACAGCAATAGGCACAGCAATAGCTAATAATTCCTGCTCAATACGCTGCTTTTGGTCGAGTGACTGTTCTAGTTCTGATTGTACTGACGGGTCTACTCCAAAAATCGCATTCAATTCTTGTGATTAAACCTGACCTGGAAATTATCTTCAGTACACTGTTGTCTGCCTAGACACAATAAGAATATTTGATACAAAAATGAGTATTGCGGGTAGCAATAGGGAGTATTTTGGTGGAGAATTTCTGTAGGGCTGACAACTGACGCTCACGCTTTTTGGATCAAAAATGAGTATTTGCGCGTAATCTGAAACCAAATCATTGCTATTAAACAACTCTTGAGCAAAACTCTATCTTTTTATATTACTTTATACTACATTTGTAACCTAAAACCTGGACTCCACTTTTGAATTACACCAAAGCTATGCTGTAAACACCACTTATTAGATAGGTTTTATGTAGTTTGCCAGTATTGAAATAGTAGTTCTAAATACCTTGCTCAACTGGTAGCTGTTGGGTAGCTCAACTGGTGACACCCCGCTACCAGTTGAGTAGTAAAAAAGCGAGTTGTTGAAAATTTGATGATTCCCCAACTGGTAGCTATACAGTAGCCCTACTGCTACCAGTTGAGCATAAGAATTTTCAAGAAAGTTTCGGGCGTAATGCTGACTGACAATGACTTACAGCAAATTTTGAGCGCTGGATTCATTCTCAATAACTTCAAAATTATTGAGAATTAATAATACACTTATGTTGCAATTGTGCTTCAATAATTCTTTCATTAACTTAAGCCAGCCCACTTAACATCCGATTTTTTTTCTTCATGCCTGAATAGAAATTGTTCATTTTACAATCTCCACGCTTGTTAATAGAGTTCAAACTTGTTTTAAGTAGTGAAATTGTCTGATTAATCACAGTTACAAATAGCAGACATTTTGCACCTAAAACCCCGATTCTTATGCAAAATGTCTGCTATTCTGCACAGCTTATACACGCCTTTAACTGTTATAGCTGTCAGGGAACTTTGACTATTCACTACAAAATGTCTGCTATTTAGAACATCGCTTTGACCAAAAAATTGGTGTCTAATACATACACAAACTAGCTTTTAGCCATTTTTATCAAACTGCCTCATTCTCAATAACTCTAAAATTATTGAGAAGATATAATACTTTTGTGTTGCAACTGTACTTCAAAAATCCCGCTCAATCGATCAACTTCTTCAGTAAGTGAATCTGAAATTTCCACTGTGAGTTCAGGAGTCATTCTATATATTTAGCGTTAACTGAAACAGAAACTCGTCTAACGCAATAACTACACTAAACACTTATAACCCCGTGAACTTGGTGTAGTTTAACCGTACTAAATCAGTCTCATCCGACACTAATATTTTTGGCCGTCCAAAACATCAAAAACAGTGGTTTTTTGTCCTTTTGGCCGTCCAATGAGCGCCAACCTTACTCAATTGTCATGCTCTGCTGACAAATGCCCACCTGTCAACGGCCGTCCAAAACATCAAAAACAGTGGTTTCTTGTCCTTTTGGCCGTCCACTGTTTTTGAAAAAAATCTTCTGTAACTTATATCCAGTCTAAATTACAGCCACTTTTTTGCGCTATTTTTATTGTCAATAATCTGGGTCTTATTGACAAAGCGTAATCATGATATGTTGCAATTGTGTTTCAAAAATTCTTTCTTGAACTTAACCCACGAGTCAGGTGTACGCTCCGCGTGGCTCACAGGCTAAAACCACGATCCTGCTGTCTGAGCTTTTGTTGCTCCTCCCTGAGATGAGCTTCTAGTTCTTGGCTCCAATCAGGATTATGGGTTTTGAGCCTTTTACCAATTGGCAACAATTCTAATACTGCACTAGCTGTTTTATTACCAAGATCATCATTATTGAATGCTACGACCACCCTATTGAAACTCTTGAGAAATTCCATAGGTAGGTTATTCGGGTCATCAGCTACTATCAACATAGTTCTAGTTGGTGGTAGCCCCTTGCAACTTGAGATCAGGTAGGTGGCTGCTGACATCGCATCAATTGGTGTAGAACACAAAAAGACGTTTTCTACCTTGTCCGTTGGTTGCCCTCCTAATCTCAGATAAAACCAACCATTTGGTGTAGAGGTGTTTTGGTCGTACTCCACAGTGCGATGATTTTCTCTAGGCTTTGACCAAATTAATGCGCCAGTTTTTTCACCATCTAAATCACGCTTGATAAACAAAATATTTCGTTGCTCATCCATATAAAGCAACTGATTACCATGTAATCCTTGCACAATATAATCTGGTATATAGCGTTTCTCGCTTAAGTACTTGTGCAATACTTGCCAAACAACTTTATCCTCTGGTGGTGGAGTGAACTGGGGCTGTTGCTGTTTGCGTTCAATTTCTTGAAAGAGTTTTTCTAACTGCTCAACTGGGAGTGGTTTAACAGGTTTGAGCAGCAATTCATGAATAGGTTCATCATCTCGTTCTGGTTGGTAGTCAACGCCAAGATGTTTTTGCAGTCCAGGGAAAGTGTAAGCTGCACCTAACTGTGTACCACTAAAAGCTTGCCCATCTTTCTCATAAGAAATGCCTTTAGACTTACCATTCCTAGTAAATCCTGTTCTCACACTAATGCCAGCTTGCTGCAACCGCATAATCAGCATTGGCATTTGGGGAGAATCAACTCTGGCCCTATCAATTGTCTGCTGAAGTTCCTCTTTGATGGTGCGTTGTGGAGGAGAGTCACGTTGTCCCTGTGAAAATTCTTCTTGTTCTCGTCTAATGCGTCTAATTTGTCCGGTGCTGGGTGTGCGATTCAGTTTTTCTCTACTGCCCTGTACTTGCACTAAATTATAGTCAATTTCAATTTGTCGCAGCACACGACAAGAATACATCATCAAATCCTACTACTGAAAACCAGCCAGCAGTTCAAGCCAGTAGTGAGGCATCAGCATCACCAGTAAAAGGTACAAAGGGCAAGAGCAAAAATCAACAGCCAGCAGCACAGGAGCAATCGGATAAATCAGAACCACAAAGCCAACCAAACAGGTTGGCTTTTGTGCCCACACTTTACAAGGACGAAGATTTATAAGCTGGTTTATGAGTAAAACCACTACTCATCATGAAAAAAGCAGCACTCAATAAAACAATAGTGCTGCATACTAGAGGAAAGAGAGGCACAGGTAAATTTTCTTGGTTCAACTGCTGCAACCAATGAGAAAATTTTTTCTTTCTCTTAAGCACAAACTTTAATGCTGGCAACTAGCCTTTTAGTCACCGTTTCAATTCAATGACGCAGCATAGAAAAAATCAACTCTTGCTAGGTCAAAGAGTATTATGGAAAGAGCAAGTCTAAATTAACAACTCCTTCAGAAATTACTAGCAGCTAACTTTTTCTTGGATAGAAAAGCACCGAGTCCTACTAGAGCTAAAGCGGCTACTGTACCAGGTTCAGGAACAGATTTTGGACTTAGTTGATGAATTTCAATATTGTATTGACCACCGTTATCATTAAAAATTCCATCAGAAACTCCGAAACTAACCAGTCCGAAATTAGATGGTAGATTAACAACAAATTTATATATATGGCTAGGGTTATAGGCAGGAGTTGTTCCAGGGGCTACAGCACCTACTCCATCAATAAAGGTGATGAAGTTATTGATGTTTCTAGACTCGCCAGCTAATGGAAACAGAGGTTGCCCCTGCGAACCAATATTGAGTTGATAATACTGGGAATCGTATGGAACTCCAGAGGGAACACCATAAAAAGCATCATTGATGGCTGATCCTGCACTAAACCCAGTACCGGAAACTAAAACTTCCAGAAGTCCAGCATAAGTATTAACACTAGATAAGGAGGGTGTGCTAAAAGGTACTACAATAGATTCCCCTACACCTGTACGCTCATAATTATCGGTAATTAAGTTGCTGGCGGCAGCAGGATTAATGTTTGCACCTACGGACACTACGGCTGCACTAGTAATAACAAGTGCAACTTTAACGAGTAAATTTTGAGTCATTTTTCTTTTGAGGAGAGTGTTTGTGGTGCTAACTTGGATTGGTTGTAGCTTAAATTACTTGAATCTTCTCAAATATATTTAGTCAAGATTAGTAGTGTCAATAAAATTACAGCCGCTTTACTGAAGTTTAATAAATCATGCCTGATTGTGGCGAACTGGGGTAGAGGTAGGCATCACCGTGGTCGGGTAGCAGGACTATATTGAATTCTAGTGTGATTAATTACTAGAGAAAATGGAGAGAAATTAACCACGCTAAAACTAGACTGCTTTTTGAAGACCGCAGTGCAAATATGATTTTAAAATTAGTCAAGTCTATGTCAGTCCCTATTTACTGGTGTAAGTTCAGTGAACGGCAATAAAACCACTGTATTGTTGGTTAAGTTCTGACATCTGGCTCTACTGTCTAATGTTTTGCTCTGTACTAAGAACTGGTCATCATCTCCTGTGACGGTACATACAAGTCCAATCAATGTTTCTATAAGGGATTTCGGGTGATGTTGATTTGGATCTCCTAGATTATTTTGAGTATTAAAAGACATAGCTGATCCATCAGACTCTCCAAGATTTTTCAGGCGTTCGCGTCGTGCGGCACGTTTAGCTAATATGGACATCAGGTTAGACCAGTTTTGTGCATCCAGTCGGTAGACTTTAATTTTTTGCCTCTCAAAGCCCGGCTCAAACCTCGACCAGCGAAAAGCCGCTTTAATTCCCAACTGCGATAACATTTGATGCACAACCTGAACATCACTCATTTTGTCGCTAATGGTGAGGTTGAGATGGTGGAATATTTCTGAGGCATAGAGACGAATCTTGTCGGCGTAGGGTTTGAGGTCAGCTTTAGTCCATTCTTTAAAAGGATCTAAAAAGTCGTTTAATCCAAATGCTTCTCGCATCTGTCGCCGCAGTGCTGTACCAGAAATATCCCACGGGCAAACAGCTTGATTCCAATTAGCTTGTTTCTCTAATGATTTGGCTGTTCTGTCAACTCCTAATTCCGGGTATAGTTGCGCTTCTAAGTTGAGCAGTTCCCCACGTCGTCGGCCTTCTTTGTCCCAAAGTACATGTTCTAAAGTTAGCTCGTCTACGCAGTAGAAATCTTTCAGGTAATATTTTCTAATTGCTAATGCATCTTCTGGTGAGACAGATTCTTGGGATTCTAGCAGGGCAATTTCTGGATAAGTTAAATCTGCGGCGGCTACTATGTCTTTGGCTTCAATTTGTTTGATTTCGTCTTTGGCTGACTTTAATAACAGTTTGACAGCTTTATCCGATTCTCGATTATCAATTGTAATCTGGTGCCCTTCATGTCTTAGTCGAATTAGCAGTGCATCAGAAAGATTCATCATCGAATAATTCTGCTCGGCACTAATTCGGGCATACAGATTGACATGAGGGTTTGATTGCCAATCGAAATTAGCAATACCTTCAACAATATCTGGTCTAAGGTTGGAGCGGACTAAACTAACAGTGGCATCTGTTCTCTGTTGTAATTGGGCTTTAATTTCTAGATAATTACTGGAGCGAGAAACTTTACAGTAATTTGTCCCACGTTTGGCACACCAAACTATGCGGTCTACGTTGTCTCGCACACGAATTAAGGATTGGGACATATCAGCGTCGGTGGATGATGCGCCGGTGAAAATTCCATAGACTTTCTCGACTTTATCTGGAATTTCTATGCTGACTCCGGTGGC
>JAESGI010000290.1_pt1 | contig 23383 bp, 23 predicted proteins | sample 9269671 | NCBI WGS metagenome assembly JAESGI01 (sample SAMN14515641, study PRJNA621666) | algae metagenome | isolation source: Nostoc indistinguendum CM1-VF10 and co-occurring heterotrophs from gravelly... | place: USA: Clark Mountains, San Bernardino, California | collected 1998-06-05 | reverse complement strand
GAAGGGATTCGAACCCTCGACCCCAACCTTGGCAAGGTTGTGCTCTACCCCTGAGCTACACCCGCATCCGAGACATTCATCGCCGCCGCAGCGGCGATGGGCGGCTTATTGCCCATCGCCGCGATGAGCGCAAGTGCCTTGTTGCAGGAATTTCACAACTCGCTGCCCGGTTCAGCCGGGGGCAATGCCTCGAGCTTGCCGCGGCGAGGGGAGAAAGCTAGGGATTTCCAGCTTTTCCGCGTTTCCCAGGGCAAAAATGACCGCGCCAATTTCTCCTCAGGATCTCGTCGCAGCCTTGGATAGCCTCGGCATCGCCACCACCCGGATCGACCACGAGGCGGTCTTCACCGTGGCCGAATCCAAGGAGTTGCGTGGCGCGATCAGCGGGCATCACACCAAGAATCTGTTCCTCAAGGACAAGAAGGGCCGGATTTTCCTGGTTTCGGCGCTGGAGAGCACGCGAATCGACCTGAAGCGCCTGCACGAGACGCTCGGCGCGAGCGGAAGGCTCTCCTTCGGCTCGGCCGAGCTGCTGATGGAGAAGCTCGGCGTCACGCCGGGCTCGGTCACCGCCTTCGCGGTGATCAACGACCGGGCGGGCGATGTGACCATGGTGCTCGACGCCGGGCTGATGACCGGCGAGCCGATGAACTTCCACCCTCTGGTCAACACGGCGACGCTCGGCATTGCACGCGACGACATGCTCGCCTTCCTGCGTTCGACCGGCCACGAGCCGCTGATCGTCGAGCTGCCGGCGCCGCCCGAGCCTTGAGGCGTATGACCTGCATGGGCCATCGCATCAGATGCGCCAGGGCAATGGACAGAACGGACGAAGCTCCCCATCTATGGGGCGCGGATCGGGCAGCGCTGCCCGGCGGTTTCGGTTGTCCGGGCAATCCCCTAAAAGGCAGGGCTACGACCCTGCCGGCGCGGAGCCCGGCTTGTTGACGAGATGAAGGACGACCCATGCTGGTCAATGGCGAAGCGGCACCGGCCCCCGGGCTGATCAAGGACACGACGACGCAGGGCTTCCGCCAGGACGTCATCGCCGAATCGATGAACCAGCCGGTGCTGGTCGATTTCTGGGCGCCCTGGTGCGGCCCGTGCAAGCAGCTGACGCCGGTGATCGAGAAGGTGGTCAACGAGGCCGGTGGCAAGGTCAAGCTGGTCAAGATGAACATCGACGAGCACCCGGCGATCCCCGGCCAGCTCGGCATCCAGTCGATTCCGGCGGTGATCGCCTTCCAGCGCGGCCAGCCGGTCGACGGCTTCATGGGCGCCCAGCCGGAGGGCCAGATCAAGGCCTTCATCGAGAAGCTGGTCGGGCCGATGGGCCCCGGCCCGGTCGAGGAGATGCTCGCGGCGGCCGGCGAGGCGCTCGAGGCCGGCGATGCCGGCGGCGCGAGCGAGCTCTATGCCGAGGTGCTGGCGCTGGAGCCGGCGAATGTCGCCGCGATCGCCGGCATGGCCCGGCTGCATTTCGACGAGGGCGATATCGAGGGTGCCAAGGGCTTCCTCGCCATGGTGCCGGCCGACAAGGCCGAGGACCAGGCCGTGACGGCGCTGCGTGCCGCGATCGAGCTTGCCGAGCAGGCGGCCTCCCTCGGCGACACCGCCGAGCTCGAGGCCAGGGTCGCGGCGAACCCGAAGGATCATCAGGCCCGTTTCGACCTGGCTCTCGCGCTGAACGCGCGCGAGCGGCGCGAGGAGGCGGTCGACCAGCTCATCGCCATTCTCAAGGCGGATCGGAGCTGGAACGAGGATGGCGCGCGCAAGCAGCTGCTGCAGTTCTTCGAGGCCTGGGGGCCGATGGACGAGCACAGCGTCGCCGGGCGGCGCAAGCTCTCCACCGCACTCTTCGCCTAGACCGGAGGGGACCACGTGCAGATGGGCAGGCGCCGATGGGCATGAACGCGGTTTATCACGGGCCCGAGGATTGCCCGGCGGTGATCCCGCTGTTTCCGCTCAGCGGCGCGCTGCTGCTGCCGCGTGGGCAGATGCCGCTCAACATTTTCGAGTCGCGCTATCTCGCCATGGTCGATGACGCGATCCGCACCCATCGTGTCATCGGCCTGATCCAGCCGGAGCCGGAAAACGGTCGGCAGTCGACGGCGCCGGCGCTGCTGCAGGTCGGCTGCCTCGGCCGCATCACCCAGTTCGCCGAGACGGGCGACGACCGCTACATCCTGACCCTGACCGGCATTTCCCGCTTCCGGCTGGTCGAGGAGCTTTCGGTCACCACCGCTTATCGCCAGGCCAGGGTCTCCTATGACGATTTCGCGGTCGACTTCCAGGCGCGGGCCGGCGAGGAGGCTGTCGACCGCGTGAGCCTGCTCAAGGCGCTGCGCAGCTTCGCCAAGGCGAACGAGCTCAAGATCGACTGGAAGGGCGTCAACGAGGCGCCCAACGAGGCGCTGGTCAATGCGCTCTCGATGATGTGCCCCTTCGGACCGCGCGAGAAGCAGGCACTGCTCGAGGCGCCTGATCTCAGGAGCCGGGCCGAGGTTCTCGTCGCGATCACGGAAATCGAGCTCGCCCGCGGCGGTTCCGATCCGGACACGACGCTGCAGTGAGTGATTTGCGGGTTTTCCCTCCGGTTGTCATCCCGGGCGACCGGAGGGAGACCCGGGACCCATGCCTGGACGTCTGCCGGAGAGGCTCAGACAGACGTTCAGGCATGGATTCCGGATCGGCGCCGCTGGCGCGGCTTGTCCGGGACGACCAGCTTCCTTTCAGATCAGGTGCTGTCCTTTGAATGTCGCGATGACCCAGTCCGGCGGTGCCGGCAGCTCGCCGGTGACCTATCCGCCGCGGCGCTCGATCGTCGCCTGGATCTTCTTCGACTGGGCGGCCCAGCCCTTCTTCACCCTGGTCACCACCTTCGTCTTCGCGCCCTTCTTCGCGGCTGCGCTGGCTTCCGACCCGGCGCAGGGACAGGCCCTCTGGGGCTACGCCACCGGCTTTGCCGGGCTCTGCATCGCGCTGCTCTCGCCACTGCTCGGCGGCATCGCCGACCGGACCGGCCCGCGAAAGCCCTGGATCGCCAGTTTCGGGGCGCTGCTCGTCATCGGCTCCGGCATGCTCTGGTACGCCAAGCCGGGCTCGCCCGCGGCTGTGCCGATCGCGCTCGCCGGTTTCGTCATGGCGACGATAGGGGCCGAGTTCGCGACGACCTTCAACAACGCGATGATGACGCGGCTCGTGCCGCCCGAGCGTCTGGGGCGCCTATCAGGTACCGGCTGGGCCGTCGGCTATCTCGGCGGGCTCGTCTCGCTGGCGTTGACGCTCGGCCTGCTCGCGGCCGATCCGCATACCGGCAAGACGCTCGCCGGCCTTTCGCCGATGTTCGGGCTTGATGCGGCTACCCGCGAGGGCGATCGCTTCTCCGGGCCGCTCACTGCGCTCTGGTTCGTGATCTTCGTCGCGCCGATGTTCCTGCTGACGCCGGATACGCCGCGCACCGGCATATCCTTCCGGGAGGCCGCCGGCGGCGGCGTGGCGCGGCTGAAGGCGACGCTGGCGGAGCTGCCGAGCCTGCCCGGGCTCGGCCGCTTCCTGCTCGCCAACATGATCTACCAGGACGGGCTCGTCGCGCTTTTCGCCTTCGGCGGCATCTACGGGGCAGGGGTGTTCGGCTGGCAGACGATCGAGCTCGGCGTGTTCGGCATCCTGCTCACCATCACCGGCACGCTCGGCGCCTTCCTCGGCGGCAAGCTCGACGATGCGGTCGGCGGCAAGCCGGTGATCCTCGGCGCCATCGCCTGTCTGCTCTTCGCCTGTCTCGGCATTCTCTCGCTCGGGCCGGGACAGGTCGCCTTCTTCATCGAGGCGGCGCCAGCTGCTCCCGGCGATGGCCTGTTCGCCTCGCTGCCCGAGAAGGTCTATCTCGGGCTCGGCCTTCTGATCGGCCTCGTCGCCGGGCCGTTGCAGGCCTCTTCGCGCAGCCTGCTCGCCCGCATCGCCCCGCCGGCGCGGATCGGCGAGTTCTTCGGCCTGTTCGCACTGGCGGGCAAGGTCACCTCCTTCATGGGGCCGACCCTGGTCGCGCTGGCGACGACGCTCTTTGCCAGCCAGCGGGCAGGCCTCGCCGTGCTGATCGCCTTCTTCCTGACGGGCGCGTGGTTGATTGCGGGAGTGAAGGTGAAGCGCGGCGGTTGATAGAGGGCGCGGGCGGCGCGACCTGCCCCCTCTCCCCTTGCGGGAGAGGGCTGGGGTGAGGGGTCGCGCGACGCTAGCCGTCTCGCCAGCTGCAATACGCTAACCGGAAACGGCAGCGCGACCCCTCATCCGGCGCTATCGCGCCACCTTCTCCCGCAGGGGGAGAAGGGGAGTGCGCGCCCTACGGCAGCGCCTTCAGATACCTCACCGGCCGCCCCGGTGCCGCCGACTGGGCGGCATGGACGATCGCGTTCGCGTCGATGCCGAAATGCCGGTAGAGGTCGGCGACCGTGCCTGTCTGGCCGAAATGCTCGACACCGAGCGCTTTCTGCTTGTGGCCGTGGACGCTGCCGAGCCAGGCCAGCGTCGCCGGATGCCCGTCCAGCACCGAGACGATGCCGCAATCGCGCGAGAGTTCGCCGAGCAGGCGCTCGACATGGCTGGTGGCGCGATGATTGCCGCGCTGGCGCGCCCGCTCCGCCGCCTGCCAGCCGGCGTTCAGCCGGTCGGCCGAGGTGATGGCGAGCAGGCCGACATCGCGCCGGTCCTCGGCGAGCAGGCCGACGGCCTCGATCGCTTCGGGCGCGACCGCGCCGGTATAGGCGATCACCACCGAGGCGTTCGGCCCGGGCTTCCTCAGCCAATAGGCGCCGTCGATGATGTCGCGCTCCAGCTCCGGCGTCATCGCCCGCTTGGGCTGCTCGACCTGACGGGTCGAGAGGCGCAGATAGACCGAGCCGCCGGTCTCGTCGCGCAGCCAGGTGCGCTCGTCCGGATCGCCCTCGCCATCCTTCTGCAGATATTCGAACGACCAGCGCATCATCACGGAAAGCTCGTCGACGAAGGCCGGTTCGAAGGCGCAGAGCCCGTCCTGGCTCATGCCGATCAGCGGTGTCGCGATCGACTGGTGCGCGCCGCCCTCGGGGGCCAGCGTCACGCCGGACGGCGTCGCGACGACCATGAAGCGGGCGTCCTGGTAGCAGGCATAGTTTAGCGCATCGAGCCCGCGCGAGATGAACGGGTCGTAGAGCGTGCCGATCGGGATCAGGCGCTCGCCGAAGATCGAATGCGACAGGCCGAGAGCCGAGAGGTTGATGAACAGGTTCATCTCGGCGATGCCGAGCTCGATATGCTGGCCCTTGGGAGAGAACTCCCATTTCTGCATCGAGGGGATGCGCTCGTCCTTGAAGGTGTCGGCCATCGAGGCCCGCGCGAACAGGCCGCGCCGGTTGACCCATGGGCCGAGATTAGTCGAGACCGTGACGTCGGGCGCGGTGGTGACGATGCGGTCGGCCAGCGGCCCGCCGAGCTTGGCGAGCTCGTCCAGCACCTTGCCGAAGCCCATCTGCGTCGACATCACCGGCTGGATGCCGGCTTCCAGCTTTTCCGGCACAGGGAGGGCCGGCGCGCTGTAGCGGCGGCGCCCTTCGGAGAAGAACGGGATCTTGCCGAGGAAGGCGCGGATCTCGCTCTCGGGCAGGTCGAGGCCCTCGAACAGGTCCCATTCATGGCCCGGGCGGACCTTGTTGGCCTGCTTGAAGCCTTCCATCTGCTCCTTGGTCATCAGCCCGGCATGGTTGTCCTTGTGCCCGGCGAGCGGCAGGCCGAAGCCCTTGACGGTGTAGGCGAGGAAGCAGACCGGCCGGTCATGGTCGATCGCCTCGAAGGCCTCGAGGATCGAGGGCAGGTCATGGCCACCGAGATTGCACATCAGCTTCGAGAGCTCGGCGTCGGAGCGCTTCTCGATCAGCTTGGTCACCGGGCCCTGGTCGCCGAGGTCGTCCATCAGGCGCTTGCGCCAGGCGGCGCCGCCCTGGAAGGTCAGCGCCGAATAGAGCTGGTTTGGGCAGGAATCGATCCAGGCCTTCAGGCGCTCGCCGCCCTTCTCCTTGAAGGCGGCCTGCTGCAGCGAGCCGTATTTCAGGGTGACGACGTCCCAGCCGAAATTGCGGAACATCGTCTCGAAGCGGTCGTAAAGGCCCTCGCGGATCACCGCGTCGAGTGACTGGCGATTATAGTCGATCACCCACCAGGTGTTGCGCACGCCGTGCTTCCAGCCCTCCATCAGGGCTTCGAAGATGTTGCCCTCGTCGAGCTCGGCATCGCCGATCAGCGAGACCATCCGGCCTTCGGGGCGGTCCTTCGCCCAGCCATGCGCCTTCACATAGTCCTGGGTCAGCGAGGAGAACAGCGTCTGAGCCACGCCGAGGCCGACCGAGCCGGTCGAGAAATCGACGTCGTCAATGTCCTTGGTCCGCGAAGGATAGCTCTGCGCGCCCTTGTAGCCGCGGAAGTTCTCGAGCTTCTCCTGCGTCTGCAGCCCCATCAGGTAGTTGATGGCGTGGAAGATCGGCGAGGCGTGCGGCTTCACCGCGACCCGGTCCTGCGGCTTCAGCGCCGCCATATAGAGCGCGGTCATGATGGTGGCGAGCGAGGCAGAGGAGGCCTGATGGCCGCCCACTTTCATGCCGTCGCCATTATCGCGCAGATGGTTGGCGTTGTGGATCGTCCACGAGGCCAACCAGAGTATCTTCTTTTCCAGTTCGGCGAGAACGGGCAGGCGTGGGTCGGACATCGGGCGCGCTCCTTGGATTGGTGTATCATGCACATCCAGGCTGGCGAAAGCAGCTAAAGGTGAGCTGCGACGCCAGTGGTTTTAGCGGAAACCACCAATGTTGGAGCGGATTCCTATTGGGGCTGCTGCTGCGGCAGGAGCCAGTCTCTGAAGCGCTGGGCGAAGTTCGCCGTGAGGCGGTCGATCGGCTCGGACATAAGGGCTGCATCCAACAGAGTGCCTCCGATCCCCTGACCAGCCATCGCTGCCGCGCGGAATTCCGGATACGAAAGGATAGGCGCGCCGGTTTTGGCGTCGATGACGGCGATATCCGCTATCATCTCATGGGCTCCGCCCACTGTTATGCGCTGGATGATGGATGCGAGGTAGAGGCGGCGCAGGGTAAGGACCACTTTGACCGGCCGCTTCCCAGCGAGCACTGGCTTGAGTTGCTCCTGCAACGCCGCGGTGATCTTCTCCGAAGCGGCCTTGGCGATGAAGGCGCGCGCCTCCGGGGTCTTCGACAACTCCTCCGAGTTCTGCTCCGGCTGACCTTTGCTGCGGGCATAGGCCCGGTCGCCATCGCCCCACCAGAGTGTCGCTGCCGGGTCGATCTCGACGGTTACGGTCGTCAGATGAAGTGCCTCGATCTGATGAGGCGCAAGCGGATTGGGGACAGTGACGCAGCCGGAGAGAGCTGCTGCGAAGAGGCAGAGCGAGAGCAGGCGATTGAGCATGTCGGGATCCAGGCGGAGGGAGCCCGATTAGATGTGGAGCCGGCTCAGGAGACCAGTGTTCGCGAGCGCCGAATTATTACAATTTTACAACTGTGACGAGAGTGTCACATACATTGCCCGGTATTCTTGGTTTTGGTGGTTTTCGCTAAGTTGACGGCAGAAGGTGAGGAAAAATGCCGGAATTCAAGCTCGACGAAATCGATCGCCGCATTGTTCAGGCTTTGCAGGCGGATGGCCGCATCAGCGTGCAGGAGCTCGCCGGCAAGGTCGGGCTGTCGCCGAGCCCCTGTGCACGGCGCGTCCGGCTGCTCGAGGAGGCCGGGGTGATCAAGGGCTATGTCGCGGTGATCGACCAGGAGAAGCTCGGCCTGCCGGTCTCTGTCTTCGCCTCGATCAAGCTGGAGCGGCAGCGCGAGGAGGAGCTCGACCGTTTCGGCGCGGCCGTGCAGCGCTGGCCGGAGGTCGCCGACTGCTATCTGATGACCGGCCAGCGCGACTATCTCCTGCGCATCATCGTCAGCGATCTTGCCGCTTATGAGCGCTTCCTGAAGGACAAGCTGACCCGGCTCGACAATGTCGCCTCGATCGAATCGAGCTTCGCGCTCGGGCAGGTGAAGCGGTCGTTCTCGGTCCCGGTGGAGTTAGGTGTGAGCTGACTGGGGGCTCCCTATCCATGGCCGGCAGCGTAGCCACTGACGCACGCTGTCTTCACCTCGGCTTCACCTGTCGCAAGCCTCCTGACATCAGCCCTGAATGGAAACGACGATGCTGGAATTGCGCCCGAACTGCGAACTCTGCGACCGCGACCTGCCGCCGGCCTCTCTGGAGGCGCGGATCTGCAGCTATGAGTGCACTTATTGCGCCGACTGCGCCGAGCGGGTGCTGGAAAACGTCTGTCCCAGTTGCGGTGGCGGCTTCGTCCAGCGTCCGATCCGCCCGGTCAACGATCTGCGCGGCATCGGGCTCGGCCTAGCCAACCGTCCGCCATCGACCACCCGCAAGCACTCGCAATGGACGGAAGCGCAGCGCCGCGAGCTGACCGAGCGCCTGCGCGCCGTGCCGCCGCAGAAACGCTGACAGACGCGCGTTTGCCTGGAATGACAGGTGTTTAGAGCCGGTGGCGGAATCGATCTCTCAGAGAGGGTTCCTGCCGTGGCCCTAAGGCTATCGTCCCCGCTTCGTCTCCAGGCTCTTGCTCCAGCGTGACAGCGCAAAGCAGATCAGCCAGTAGATCCCGCCGGAGAAGACATAGGCTTCCATGCTCATGCCGACCCAGTTCGGGTCGGCGAGCGAGGCCTGGGCGATGCCGAGCAGGTCGAGGATCGAGACGACGAGGACGAGCGTGGTGTTCTTCACCAGCGCGATGAACTCGTTGGTGATCGCCGGCAGCGAGATGCGCAGCGCCTGCGGCAGGATGATGAACCAGGTCGCCTTCCAATAGGTCAGGCCGAGCGCGGTCGCCGCCTCCCGCTGGCCGGAGGGCAGGGCCTGCAGGCCGCCGCGAACCGCTTCCGCCATATAGGCCGCGATGCAGAAGCCGAGCCCGATCACCGCCCGCGCCAGCCGGTCGACGCCGATGCCCGAGGGCATGATCAGCGGCAGCAGCAGCGATGCCAGGAAGATCACGGCGATGATCGGCACGCCGCGCCAGAACTCGATGAACAGCACGCTGATCAGTCGGATCACCCTGAGCTGCGATTGCCGCCCGAGCGCTAGCACGATGCCGAGCGGGATCGCGATCAGGCTGGCATAGATCGAGATGAAGACGGTCAGCATCAGGCCGCCCCATTCGCGCGTCTCGACGGGCCGGAGGCCGAAGCCTCCGGCAAGCAGCCAGACGCCGAGCGGCGGCAGGATGACGAGCGCCGCCAGAGCGAGCTTGAGCTTCAGCCGCTGCGGCGCGAACACCAGTGCAGCGCCCGACAGCGCGAACAGGATGCCGGCGAGATCGGCGCGCCAGCGCTCCTCCTGCGGGTAGAGCCCGTACATGAACTGGCCGAAGCGGGCGCGGATGAAGACCCAGCAGGCCCCGCCGGGAGCGCAGTCCTCGCGCGTCGTGCCGCGCCAGGTCGCGTCGATCAGCGCCCAGCGGATGATCGGGATGGCGATCCAGGCGATGAGGAGGGCGAGGACCAGGGTGACGACCGTCGTCACCGGCGTTCCGAAGAGGCGCTCGCGCCAGCTCTGGGAGGTTGCGGTGGCGGCGCTCATCGGGTCACCAGCGCGATCCTGGCATTGTACCAGTTCATGAAGGCGGAGACCGCGAGGCCGATGACGAGATAGACCGCCAGGGTCATCGCGATGATCTCGATCGCCTGGCCGGTATTGTTGAGCGCCGAGCCCATGAACAGGCTGACCACATCGGGATAGGCGATCGCGGCGCCGAAGGACGAGTTCTTCAGCACGTTGAGATACTGGTTGGTCATCGGCGGCGTCATCACCCTGAGCGCCTGCGGGATGGTGACGAGGCGCAGCGTCTGGGCAGGCCGCAGCCCGAGAGCGGCGGAGGCCTCGATCTGGCCGTGCGGCACGGACTGGATGCCGCCGCGCACGATCTCGGCGATGAAGCCGGCCGTGTAGGTCACCAGTGCCGCCAGCAGCGCGACGAATTCGGGGATGACGACGAAGCCGCCGCGATAGTTGAAGCCGCGCAGCACCGGGATGTCCCAGCGCGTTGCCAGGCTCGCCCAGCTCAGGGCCAGCACTGGCACGAGCACGAGCAGGACGAGGCTGACGGCGAGGAGCGGCGCGTCCTGCCCGGTCGCTTCCTTCCGCCGCCGCGCCCAGCGCCCGAACAGCCATTGCGCGACGAAGGCCGCCAGGATGACGCCGAAGGCCCAATGGAAATTCGCCGGCGCGTCCGGCAGCGGAATGGTCAGCCCGCGATTGTTGAGGAAGGCGACGCCGAAGACGCTGATGCTCTCGCGCGGCGAAGGCAGCGCGGCGATGACGCCGAAATACCAGAACAGCACGAAGAACAGCAGCGGGATATTGCGGACGAACTCGACATAGGCCCCGGCGAGCGCCGAGACGAGCCAGATCGAGGAGAGGCGGGCGATGCCGATCGCGAAACCGAGCAGCGTCGCCAGTACCAGCGAGACCGCGGTGACGAACAGCGTGTTGGCGACGCCGGCCCAGAACAGCGCGAGGATGTTGTCGGACTGGGTGTAGTTCGTCAGCACGAACGGCACGTCGATACCGGAGGTGCGCCAGAGGAAGTCGAAGCCGGATGCGATGCCGGCCTTGACCATGTTCTCCGAGGCGTTGCGGACGAAATAGACCAGCAGGCCGACGAGGCCGATCAGCACCGCCGCCTGGTAGAACCAGTCGCGGACGCGCTTGTCGTTGATGAAGGCGAGGGCTTTGCTCACGATCGCAGGCTCGCTGGGAAAGGCTGAAGGAGCGGGCCGTCATTCCGGCCGGAGCGAAGCGGAGGGCCGGAATCCATCGCAGGACTCCGGCGCCTTTCGATGGATTCCGGAGCTGCGCCACGTTGCGGCTTGTCCGGAATGACGGCGCTCAGCTCGCTTGGCCGGGCCGCCCCTCTCTCACTGGAACGGAGGCGTGAACAGCAGGCCGCCCTTGGTCCAGAGCTGGTTCTGGCCGCGCTCGAGCTTCAGCGGCGAGCCCATGCCGACGGTGCGCTCATAGCTCTCGCCATAGTTCCCGACCTGCTTGATGACCTTGTACATCCAGTCGTCGGGGAGCCCCATCATCGCGCCGAAGCCGCCCTCGGCGCCGAGCAGGCGGCGGACCTCGGTGTTCTTCGAGTTCGCCTTCATCTCGTCGACGTTCTTGGAGGTCACGCCCAGCATTTCGGCAGCGATGGTGCCGTTCAGCACCCAGCGCACGATCAGCTGCCAGCGCTCGTCGCCCCAGCGCGTCACCGGCCCCTGCGGGTCGTTCGAGATCGGCTGGGTCAGGATGACGTGCTCGTCCGGCACCTTGAGCTTGGCACGCTGGCCGGCGAGAGCGCCGACGCCGGCGGTGTAGGCGTCGCAGCGGCCGGAATCATAGGCGGTGATGGCGTCGTCGTTCTTCTGGAAGTTGGTGATGGTCACCTTGAGGTTGCGCTCGCGGAACCAGTCGGCGGCGTTCTTCTCCTCGGTCGAGCCGGCGGCGACGCAGATCGAGGCGCCGTCGAGATCGGCCGCGGTCTTGGCGTTGGCCTTCTTGCGGACGATGAAGGTCTGGCCTTCGTAGAAGTTGATGCCCTGGAAGTTCAGGCCGAGCGTCGCGTTGCGCGAGAAGGTGATGGTCGAATTGCGTGAGAGCAGGTCGACCTGGCCCGATTGCAGGATCGGCCAGCGCTGCTGCACCGAGGTCGGCGTGAACTTGACCTTGGTCGCGTCGCCGAGCACGGCCGCAGCGAGCGCCTTGCAATAGTCGACGTCGAGGCCGGTCCATTCGCCCTTGTCGTTGGCGAAGGAGAAACCGGGCAGGCCGAGATGCACGCCGCATTCGATATGGCCGCGGGCCTTGACCGCGTCGAGCGTCGGGCTCGGCGCGAGCTGCTGGGCGAGCGCCATTGAGGCGCTGCCGGCGAGGATGGCCCCTGCCAGATAGATGGTCTTCATGTCCTGTTCCCCTGCGTCCTTAGGCGTCATGCGCGGCGCTGGGGCTGACTATGCAACAGACGCACCAAGAGAGGTAGGGGGGACGATAGGACTAGCTGACGTCCGACGTCACCAGCCGCGCTGGGCCTTGATCGCCTTCTTCTGCATGTCCTTCTGGGCCCGCCAGTAGTCCATCTGGCCCTGCCGCTGCATCTCGTAATAGTCGCGGATGCGCTCCTTGCGGGAGGTCGAGTTGCGGTAGTCCTTCCAGTCGTAATGGTCGTCATGGACATCGTCATCGTCGCCGAGCACGTCGAGGAAGTTCTTCAGCAGCGAGCGGGCCGGTTCGATCGGCAGGGACTGCACGCCGGCCGGGAGCAGCGCGAAAGCAGGCGCGGCGATTGCGGCCGGCGAGGCCGCGACGAAGGCGGCCAGGCTCAGGATCAGGGCAGGGCGGAGCATCATGTCGAGCATCCTCGGTGTCGTCGGCATCACTGGGCCGGGGTGCGGTTGAAAAGATGCGGCAGCTCGGGGCTGAGCCAGCGCATCTGCGTGATCCTGCCGTTGTTGTCGGGCTCGAAGCGCAGCCGGGTGAAGGCTTCGCCGCCGCTCATCGCTGCGGGACCCGCGAAGTCGCCGACCGGGGCGAGCGTCGCCGAGAACAGGAAGGGGTCGTCCCGGCTTGCCGTGAGCAGGCCGATGGCCTCCGTCGTTTCCAGCTTCATCTGCAGGTTGCCGTTGACCAGGGAGACCGTCGCGTCGCCGAGGATCGGCGAGACGTAAGTTCCGGCGAGGGCGGCGGCATTGGCCGGCAGCGGCCCCGGCACGAAGCCGGCGGCCTCCTTCAGCGCGGCTTCGCGCTTCGCCTTCGACGCAGCGGCGCCGAGCGCGATGTTGTCGACCGTGGGATTGCCGAGAACGCGATCGTAGAACCACATCGCCAGCGAATCCGGCATGCCGGTGTTCTCGAGATTGGTCAGGATGACGATGCCGGTCCTGGCATCCGGCAGGAAGCCGGCATGGGCACCGAAGCCCGAGGTCCCGCCATTGTGCCAGATGATCCGGCCGCGCGGGGTCGCGCTGGCGACCCAACCGACGGCATAGGCCGTGCGCTCGTTCATCGCGACGCGCGGCGTCCAGGTCACGTCGAGATTCTCCTCGGAGACGACGACCTTGCCGTCGAAGATGCCGCGGCCGAGCTGCAGGCGCAGCCATTTGGCCATGTCGGGCACGTTCGAGTTCAGCGCCCCGGCCGGGCCGAGCGCATAGGGGAAGGCGGGGTGGAACGGCACTGCGATGGGCGCGGCGTCGAGCCGGTGACCCATGGCATGGTCCGGTGCTTTCTCGATCGCCTCGGCGGTCGCCGTGGTCGCCGCCATGCCGAGCGGGTCGAGCACGCTACGCTTCAGCGAGGCGAACCAGGACGGCGTGCCATTGGCCTTGGCGACGATCTCGCCGCCGACGACATGCGGGATATTGAGATAGCGGAAATCGGAGCGGAAGGCGCCGAGCTGCGGCGCCACCCGCAGCGAGCGGATCAGCGTTTCCTTGTCGAAGCCGAGGAAGGCCAGCGCGTCGTTGACATAGGGCGTCAGCCCGGAGCGCTGCGCTGCGAGATCGAGCACGCGGAAGTCGCGGGTGATCCAGGGGTCCGAGAGCTGGAAGGCCGGATGGTGATCGATCACCGGGTCGTTCCAGCCGATCCGGCCGGCATCGACGGCCTGCGCCAGCGTCACGCCGAGAAACGCCTTGGTGGTCGAGCCGACCTGGAACAGCGTCTCGGCGTTCACTGGCTCGGGCTTGCCCTGCGCCTTGAGGCCGAAGCCCTTGGCGTAGATCAGCTTGTCGTCATGGACGATGCCGACGGCGATGCCCGGCACCGAAAAGGCCTTCATGCCGGCGGCCACCTGCTTCTCCAGCTCCGGCAGCAGTGCCTCGATCGATGCCTGACTCGGCTCCTGCGCCTGCGCGCCGCTGACCGCCAAGGCGCCGGCGAGCGCGAGGCCGCGCAGCACGGGTGTTCCGAGGAATCGCTTCATCCAGTCGCTCCAGGGTATTGAAAAAGGCCGAGAAATCGCGGCGAGGATACGCTGCGGGCGGGGCAGGAGGCCGCAAGCTCGCATGGTCTTGTCTGCCGTTAGGTAAACAGAATCGGGAGATTCTGACCAGATTGCCGTGACGGGCCGGTGTCACCCCGGCAGGAAGGCGAGCCGGCCATCGGCGTCGCGTACGATCTCGACCGCGCTGCCATAGAGCGCGACGAGATTGTCCTGGGTGAGCAGGGCGGCAGCCGGTCCGCTGGCAAGTGCCCGCCCATCGCGCAGCAGCATCACCCGGTCGGCATAGCGCAGTGCCTGGTTCGGATCGTGCGTGGTGAACAGCACGCCGAGCCCTTCCGCCGCGAGCCGGCGGATCTGCGCCATGACCTTGCCCTGGTTGCCGAAATCGAGGCTGGCAGTCGGCTCGTCGAGGATGATGTAGCGCGGCTCCTGCGCCAGGGCGCGGGCGACGAGCGCGAGCTGCCGTTCGCCGCCGGAGATCTCGGTATACGGGCGCTCTGCCAGTGCCGCGATGCCGAGCCGCTCCAGCATGGCCCGCGCGACGGTGCGGTCATGGGCCGAGGGGGCGGCGAAGAGCCCGGCATGGGCGGTGCGGCCCATCAGCACCATTTCGGCCACCGAGAAGGCGAAGGTGCCGGCATGAGCCTGCGGCACATAGCCGAGTGCTCGCGCCCGCGCGCCGGCGCCGAGCGTCTCCAGCGCTTGCCCGTTGAGGCTGAGGCCGCCGCCCCGCGCCGGCAGCAGGCCGAGCATGGTCTTGAGCAGGGTGGTCTTGCCGTGGCCGTTCGGGCCGAGCAGGGCCATGACCTCACCGGCCTGCAGGGCAAGTTCGATGTCGCGGCCGATCTCGCGCGCAGGGTAGCCATAGGCGAGGGCGCTGGCGGAAAGGCTCACGACCAGCCTCCGCGGGCCGAGGCCAGCAGCCAGATGAAGAAGGGTGTCCCGACCACCGCGGTGAGGATGCCGAGCGGCGTTTCGACCGGCGCGGCGGTGCGGGCGAGGGTATCGATGGCGAGAAGATAGCCGCCGCCGAGGATTGCGGCCGTCGGCAGCAGGCGGCCGAAATCGGGTCCGACCAGGAAGCGCGCCAGATGCGGCACGACGAGGCCGACCCAGCCGATGATGCCTGCGGCCGCGACGCTTGCCGCAGTCACCAGCGTCGCCGCGGCGACGATCGCGATGCGCAAGGGTCCGGTGGCGAGGCCGAGCGCGCGCGCCTCCTCCTCCGGCAGCGACATCACGTTCATCCGCCAGCGCAAAGCGAGCAGCACGCCGGTTCCGATCAGGACAGGACCCAGCAACGGCACGAGGTCGGGCCTCGCGGTACCGGCGAGGCTGCCGAGCAGCCAGAAGGTGATCGCCGGCAGCTGATTGTAGGGGTCGGCCCAGTATTTGATCAGGCCGATGCCTGCCCCCAGCAGCGAGCCGACGACGACGCCGGTCAGCACCAGCACCAGCACCGGGTCGCCGCGCCTGATCGTCGAGCCGACGGCATAGACGGCGGCGACCGCGACGAGCCCGCCGGCGAAGGCGGCGAGCTGGATCGCCAGCAGGCCGAGCGAGAAATAGATGCCGATGACCGCGCCGAGCGCCGCGCCTGAGGAGGCGCCGAGGATGTCGGGAGAAACGAGCGGGTTGCGGAACAGGCCCTGGAAGGCAGCGCCGGCAACGGCGAGCGCCGCGCCGCACAGGATCGCCGCGAGAACGCGGGGGCCGCGAATGTTCCAGATCACCGTCTCGATCTGCTGCGACAGGCCCGAGGGCGTGCCGGTAAGCCAGGACCAGATCGACCGGAGGATATCGCCCGGGCTGACTGGAAACCGGCCGAGCGCGAAGGCGGCGATCACGGCGAGGCCGAGCAGTCCGAGGGCGATCAGGTTGCCGCGCAGGGAAGGTGATGCCAAGGGGTTATCCCCGCCCCGCAAGCACGCGGTCGAGCTGCGCCTCGCTCGGCGTCACCTGATAGAAAAGGATGTGGAAGTTGCGGGCGAGCGGGCGGATCTCCTCCGGGAATTGCGCGGGGTAGAGCAGCTTCGCAAGCCACCAGAGGCCGATCATCCGGTTGACCGAGGGCGGAAAGTCGACCCAGCCGAAGGGCAGCTTCGGCGAGAGATGCACACGGCCCTCGCGCACCGCCCTGACCCCGGCCCAGTTCGGATCGCTGCGCACGCTTTCGGCGAAGGCAAGATCGATGGTGACGATCACATCCGGGTTCCAGCTCAGCACCTGTTCCAGCGAGACCTGGGCGAGGCCGCTGCCCGGTTGCTCCGCGGCGACATTGCGGGCGCCGAGAAAGGACAGAGTCTCGACATTGATCGAGCCGCCGAGCCCGGTCTCCAGCCCGCGCGGGCCGCGGGCGTAGTAGACGCTCGGCCGTTGCTCGGTCGGGATCGCGGCAATGCGGCCGCTTATCGTCGCCATCGTCTCCTCGCACCAGCGCGCCAGCGTCTCGGCCCGCTCGCTGCGACCGGTCAACTGGCCGAGGATGCGATAGCTCGCCGGAATCTGCGCGAAACGTCCGTCCAGCAGCGCATAGGGAATGCCGGTCTGGCTCTGGACGCGTTCGGCGAGCTCGACATAGGTGCGGCCCGTCGAGCCGGAATCGATGATCAAATCCGGCTTGAGCTGCAGCACCGCCTCGAGATTGGCGCTGTTGCCGCGGCCGGTGATGCGGCCGATCTCGGGCCTGTCGCCGACGCCCGGAAGCAGGAATTCGCGCTCCTCGGGCCGGTTGGCGCGCGGCCAGCCGAGCAGCAGATCGGGGGCGAGCGTGTAAATCTGGATTGCGGCCGGCGGCCCGGCCGGGAAGATGCGTTCGACCTTGCCGGGGATCGGCACCTCGCGCCCTGCACCGTCGCGAACGGTCGCGGCGCGGGCGAGGCGCGGGGCCGCGAGGACGGCCCCGAGACCGGCGAGCAGGGCGCGTCTGTCAGGACGCAGCATGCGATTTCTCCGCTCGGGCGGCAGAATGCGGGCAGCGCCAGGGTTTGATGTCGACCAGCGGCGTGCCGTCCAGGCAGTCGAGCCCGCGCACCAGAAGGACGCCGTCCTCGACGCCCTCCAGCTTCACCCGCGACAAGGCGATCGGATTCGGCCGGACCGGCGAGCGCAAGGCGAAGGTGCCGGAGACGGTGCCGCCACGTGGGGTTTGCGTCAGCAGATCGCGCCGCGCCTCGTGCATCCAGTAGAGGATGTCGAGCTCGTCGAAGGCCTCGATGCCGAGCAGCGCCGGGCGAAAGGCCGGGTCGAGCTCGATCCGGCAGAGCGGCCCATCCTGGCTGCCGCGGCGCGGGCACTGGTCGCGCGTCGCGAAAGGCGTGCGGATGCGGCCGATGAAGACGAGATGCGCGTCGCTGCGTTCGGGCAGGGGGGCTTCGGTCTCGCCCGGCCGCGTCGCTTGCCAGTCCATGGCCGCCGTCCTGTTCCGTTCAAGGTTCGCCACGCGGCAGTCCAGGCGCCGAGAAGCCATGCCTCGCCAGGATCGTCTGCCCTGCCGGCGACAGGATGAACATGGCGAGCCGGTAGCCATTTGGCGAGGCCGTATCGAGCACCGTCAGCCCGTAATCGGCGCCGACCGCGAGCGCCGGCGGCAGGCGGACGAGCCGGATTCCCGGCTGCTCCTGCGCCAGGGGCTGGGCGTTGGTGCAATAGGCGAGGAAGATATCGGCCTCGCCGCTGGCGATCTTGTGGCCGTAGACATTGACGCCGGCCGGCGCCGGCATGCTGGTCGCGCTGCCGGTGAGCTGCAGCGCCTTCGCTTCGAGGGCAGCTCGGGCGCCCGCCTTCACCGCCTCGGCGCGGGCGAATACGGCGAAGGCATAGTCGCCGGACGGGTCGGCGCGCGGCGTCGAGGTGCCGAGCTTCACCTTGGTATCGAGCAGGCGATCGAGCAGGGTCTCGCTGGTCACGGCAAGGTCCGGCCGGACGAAGGCGCAGAGCTCGTTGCGGGCGAAGAGCACGACCGGCCCGGCACGGTTCGCCCGTGCCAGTGCCTGTGGGTGTTCCATATTGGCGGAGGCGAAGACCTCGGCGGCCTCGCCCTTGGCGATACGGTCATGCAGCAGGCCGGAAGCCCCGTAGACGGGCTTCACGGCAAGCTTCGTCTGCGCCTCGAAAGCCTGCGCCACCTCGGTCAGGGCGCCGCGCAAGCTGCCGGCCGCATGCAGGAGCACCGGCTCCTGCGCCGCTACGGTCCCGGCCATCAGGCAGACAAGTCCGGCGAGCGCGAGGCGGCGCACGACGTCACGCCCCGGCCTGCCCGGCGTTGGGGAAGAAGAGCTGCTGGCCGTCGATCTTGTAGTCGGCGATCGCCTTCTGGCCTTCCGGGCTGGTCAGCCAGTCGGCGAAGAGCTTGCCGTCGTTGAACTTGACGTGCGGGTGCTTGGCGAGGCTGACCGACATCACGCCGTACTGGTTGAACAGGCGCTTGTCGCCCTCGACCGAGATCACGAGGTCGCCGCGGTTCTTGAACGAGATCCAGGTGGCGCGGTCGGAGAGCACATAGGCGTTCATCGCGCCGGAGGTGTTGAGGGCGGCGCCCATGCCCTGGCCGATCTCGCGATACCACGGACCCTTCTGCGCGGCGATGTCGATGCCGGCGGCCTTCCAGAGATTGAGCTCGGCGGCATGGGTGCCGGATTTGTCGCCGCGCGAGACGAAGGGCGCGCCCTTTTCCTGGATCTTCTTCAGCGCGGCGACGATGTCCGTGGTCCCGGCGACGCCGGCCGGGTCGGATTTCGGCCCGATCAGCACGAAGTCGTTGTACATCACCGGACGGCGCTCGGTGGAGAAGCCCTCCTCGACGAATTTCAGCTCCTGCGCCTTGGCATGGACGAAGACGACATCGGCATCGCCGCGCCGCGCCGTGTCGAGCGCCTGGCCGGTCCCCTGCGAGATGACGCGGACCTCGATCCCGGTCTTCTCCTTGAAGATCGGCAGGATGTGGCCGAACAGCCCGGAATCCTGGGTCGAGGTCGTCGACGCCACGGTGATGAAGCGGGTGCCGGCGGGCGCCGTCGCGGCCGGCGGCGCCGCGGCGGGAGCCTGCGCGAGGGCATGGCCGGAAAGGCCCAGGAACAGCCCGGCGGCGATGAGGGAGCGGCGGTGGATCAATGACATTGTTTCATCCCCTTGGTTTCTGTCGGACATGTTCCTTCAGACCTCGTCCTGCGGAGCCTTCCTCCGGTCCGGCTTTCGGCCGGTCGAGGCAAGCTCCGCGGCGCCTCGAAGAATGGCTCGGCGCGCTGCGGAGCATCCTTCGAGATCTGTCTGCCACCGCTCCTCGGGATGAGGGCGGAGGCTGTGACGGGCGGCGCGCGGCATCACCACAGCAGCTCTCCGGCCAGGAAGGCGCGCGCCTCGGCCGATTGCGGGCCGGCAAAGAAGCTCGCGGCAGCCGCGTCCTCGACGAGGCGGCCGCGATGCAGGAACAGCACCCGGTCGGCGAGGCGGCGGGCCTGGCCGAGATCATGGGTGGACATCATCACCGTGATGCCCTCGGCGACGAGGACGGTGAGCAGTTCTTCGATCTGGCGCGTCGCGGCGGGGTCGAGCTGTGAGGTCGGCTCGTCCAGGAAGAGCAGCTCAGGCCGCAGCGCCCAGGCGCGGGCGATGGCGAGGCGCTGCTGCTCGCCGCCGGAGAGCAGGCGCGCCGGCTGCGCCGCGCGCTCCGCCAGGCCGAAGCGGGCGAGCGCCTGCTGCGTGCGCACCTTGCGCTCGGTGCCTGCCGTGCCGGACGCCGCCAAGGCATGGGCGATATTGGCCTCGACCGAACGGCGCAGCATGATCGGCTTCTGGAACACCATGGCATGGCGCTTGGCCTGCCTTCTGGCGGCGTGCTGGCCGCCCGGCGCGTCCGCCCAGCGCACCGTCCCGCGGCTCGGATTCAGCAGGCCGTGGCAGAGCCTGAGCGTCAGCGACTTGCCGGCGCCATTGGGGCCGAGCACCACCGTCAGGCCGCCGGCCGGGATGACGAAGCTGTTCGGCTCCAGCAACTGCTTGCCGCCGCCGGAGAAGGAGACGGCGTCGACGGTGAGCGGCAGGATCGAGGTCGCGTCAAGCATGGCGCCTATCCCGCATAGCGTGCGCCGATCCGGCTCGCGCCGAAGGCGACGGCGTTGATGGCGAGCGTCAGCGAGAGCAGGACGAGGCCGAGGCCGAGCGCCAGCGGCAGGTCGCCCTTCGAGGTTTCGAGCGTGATCGCCGTGGTCATGGTGCGGGTGTAGCCGGCGATGTTGCCGCCGACGATCAGCACGGCACCGACCTCGGCGCTGGCCCGGCCGAAGCCGGCGAGCAGGGCGGTCGCCAGCGAGAAGCGCCCGTCGAACAGCAGCGTCGGGATCGCCCGCATGCCTTCGAGGCCGACCGAGCGAAGATGGTCGCGATACTCGCCCCAGAGATCCTCGATGACCTGCCGGGTCAGCGCGATCACGATCGGCAGCACCAGGATGACCTGGGCGATGATCATCGCGGTCGGTGTGAACAGCAGGCCGAGCGGCCCGAGCGGTCCGGAGCGCGACAGCATCAGGAAGACGGCGAGGCCCGCTACGACCGGAGGAAGCCCCATCAGCGCGTTCAGGCAGACGATGATCGCCGAGCGGCCGGGAAAGCGCGCCAGCGCCAGCGCCGCGCCCAGCGGCAGGCCGACCAGCGCCGCGACCGCGACCGCGGTCAGCGTCACCCGCAGCGACAGGCCGACAATGCCGAGGAAGTCGGGATCGAGCCCGACCACCAGCGCAAAAGCCGCCTGGAATACTGCGCCGACCTCCACACCCCACTCCCGCCAATGCCCGCATCCGATTGCAAGCATTTGCAATTGGTAGAGTTCAATGCGACCAAAAGCCAATCTCGTAGCCTGTGCAGACAGGAACATGCAGGTGCAGGATCCATCCTGGCTGACCACTGAGGAAGCCGCCGCCTATGTCCGGCTCAAGGAGCGCAAGCTCTATGAGCTCGTCGCGCAGGGCGCCGTGCCCTGCACCAAGGTTTCCGGCAAATGGCTATTCCCGCGCGGCGGTCTCGACCGCTGGCTGGAGGCCGGTCTGGCACGCCCCGACGGGTTCGAGCCGGCGCCGCCACCGCCGATCGTCGGCGGCAGCCAGGATTCGCTGCTCGAACTCGCCATTCGTGAATCGGGCTGCGGGCTCGCCTTGCTGGCAGAGGGCTCGCAGGCCGGGCTCGACCGTCTGCTACGCAACGAGGTTGCGATCGCGGCGCTGCACCTCCACGCCACGCCCGATGACGACGCCGCCAATCTCGTGGCGATCCGTGCCGAGGGCATGCTGCACGATGCGGTGGTGATCAATTTCGCCCGGCGCGAGCAGGGCCTGCTGCTGGCGCCCGGCAATCCGCTGGGGCTCGACGGCCTCGCCTCGGCCATCGCGCAGGGCGCGCGTTTCGCCCAGCGCCAGCGCGGTGCCGGCGCGCAATTGCTGCTGCAGAGCCTGCTGGAGCGGGCCGGGGTCGGCTCGGGCAGGATGGTCGCCGCGGAGGGCATCTGCGCCACCGGGCAGGATCTCGCGCTGGCGATCCGCAATGGCCGTGCCGATTGCGGCATCGCGGCGCGCGCCATCGCCACGGCCTTCGGCCTCGAATTCCTGCCGCTGGTCTGGGAGCATGTCGACCTCGTCATGCGCCGGCGGAGCTATTTCGAGCCCGGTCCGCAGAAGCTGCTGGCCTGGATGCGCAGCCCCGACATGGCGGCGCGCGCCAAAGAGTTCGGCGGCTATGACCTTTCGCTCAGCGGGACGATCCGGCTCAATCGCTAGCAGGCTTGTGTGCGGCCCGGCTTCTGCCGAAATCGCGCCAGGCACAGACGCGGTGCACGAATTCGCGGTCCCGAGCCGCCTCGCCGAAGGGCGCGACGGGCCAGGGCCAGCTCTGGTCCTCCGGCGGCAGAGTGACGCCGTACATCAGGTCGAGCCGGTCATGGATCGCGCCGTCGCGTTCCCGCTCGACCATCTCGACATCGCTGATCAGGCAGACGCGCCCCCTGAAGCGCGCGAGATCGTCGAGATGCCAGGCGATGCAGCGGGCCGGCAGGTCGGCCGGGAGCATGGCGGCCCGCTCCGGGTGGTCTTCCAGCCAGTCCGCCACCGGCCAGGCAAGTTGCGAGAGCAAGTTGGCCGAGACGACGAAATCCACCGCCTCGTCGGCGATCAGATCGGCGAGCGGGTCCGCGCGGCCTTCCGCTTCGCCTGCGAGCCAGGCCATGGCGCCGGTGAGATCGCAGGTCAGGAGGCGGATGTTGCGGCGCGGCAGAAGCCGCAGGCGCACCAGCGGCAAGTGCACGATGTCGACCAGCACGACCTCTTCGAACTGGCGGCAGAGCTGATCAAGGGGAACGTCGCGGACGAGGCCCGAGCCGAGGATCACGGCTTTGCGCCGGCTTGGCAGCGCCGCTGCAATTTCGGCGACAAGCTTGCGGCAACGGGCATGATGATCTGCCCAGGCACGGCGCTGGCGCAGGCCCCGCGACCATAGCGCCACGCTTTCCTGCAGCAGCCCGAAGCGGCGTGCGAGCGGTTCGGCCGGAGTCAGCGCGCGCAGGGCGAGCTCGGCCAGCATGCGCTCAGGTGAGGGCGCCGCGCGCCGCCACCGGCCAGACCGCCTCGACATGGGCATCCGGCCCGTGCAGGCCGCGGACGCAGACATACCAGTCGTGCAGGTTGACGGTCGGGTCGCAATGGCCGGGCACCAGCAGCAGCCGGTCGCCGCGATGGGGCAGGGCGACCGGGTCTCCGGTGAGGACGCCGTGCTCGTCGGAAGGCTTGGTGTAGACCACGCCTTCGCGTCGGAAGGCTGTGGGCATGCCGGAGTCGACCGCTGCCGTCTTGTGCCCGGCATCGACGATGGCACGGTCCGGGACCGGCTTGCTCATCACGCCTGCCAGAATGAACAGCGCATGCTCGAAGGTCTGGAAGGGCGAGCCATCGGCATTGCGGTTGCGGGCGTAGTCGGCGTCCATGAAGATGTAGGAGCCGGCCTGCAGCTCGTTCCAGATGCCGGAGCGGCCTTCGAGGTCGAAGGTGCCGGTGCCGGCGCCACTGACGATCTCGCAAGGCAGGCCGACCTGGCGAATGCGGTCGACCACGTTGCGGGTCAGGAAGCCGGCGCGCTCGATCGCCTCGCGGCGCTCGTCGATCGAGCGCATGTGCTGGGCGCTGCCATGATAGGCCTGCACGCCGGAGAGCCGCAGCGAATTGCTGCGCGCCACGGCCTCGGCGAGGCGCACCGCTGCTTCGCCGGGCGCGACGCCGCAGCGCCGCGAGCCGATGTCGAGCTCGACCAGAACGTCGAAGATCACATCGTGGCGGGCCG
>JAESGI010000289.1_pt1 | contig 23543 bp, 21 predicted proteins | sample 9269671 | NCBI WGS metagenome assembly JAESGI01 (sample SAMN14515641, study PRJNA621666) | algae metagenome | isolation source: Nostoc indistinguendum CM1-VF10 and co-occurring heterotrophs from gravelly... | place: USA: Clark Mountains, San Bernardino, California | collected 1998-06-05 | reverse complement strand
GAAAAACACTCTGCTATTCTAAATCAGTGGATATGCTTAAACATTCAATTCGATTGTTACTTCATTATTTGAAATATAAAAAAATACCCGTGTTTGCCTGATTCATCCCGCATTTATGCAACGCCTATTTTTTCACTACACCCACAAGAGCCACACCCAAATAAATATGTTTGATGAACGACATTTGCAACTAACTTCCGCTTACGCTAGAGCTAGTCAGCATTTTATTAGAGCTTTTATTTATCCTTTAGGAGAGTTTATTTATAAATCAATAGAATCAGCTATTGATTTAAAATGTCGAATTGAAATAGGAGAAGAAACTTATTTCCTTACTCCTGATGAGGATGGTGGTTGGAAATGGTCTAAAGGTAACTTTGAAGGTGTAACAGATGAGGAAATAGAACAAGTAGAAGAGATGATGGCATATTTATTGCCTAAACTTCTCCCCGGTAGTAATGATATAACACCACCGAATTTCCCTCCAGATCCTGATTTACCTCCAGTTTTACCCAACCCGAATTTTCCCAAAAACCTTCCTCCTTCGGGTACAGCCGTTGAATTTTTAAGTATACAAGTTGAAAGCAATAATACTCTGGAATATCAATATTTTACAAACAGAAATGATTACGTCACGGATGCAAGTGAAATCAAAGATATGTCATTTGCTCAAATTGTAGATAATTCCTCTATTTTAGAAGAAGATGTTGTGCAAAGGAATGACATTCGTGAAGACTATGAGCAGAGTGAAGTGATTAATTTTCATGAAACTGGCGATGAGCATTTAACAGTAGAGTTGATTAGGGATCAGAAAATCCCAATCAGTAGTGAAAAACTTAACCCACAAAATACTCAAGATATCCCCGCTCACCCAGAACATATTGATCTACAACATTGGCACGAGCTAGTAATAGGCAGTGCGATCGCACCAGATATTGCTGGGATGAACTTTGAAAGTCTTCACTTTAGCCAGGCAAGAGGTTCACATGAAGCTTGGGATCGGTTAATGACGAGCGAAAGCCTACCGCGCACAAATATAGGCAGGCTATCTGGTGAGATATTAAAAACATATTCCTACCTAGATTCTACGGATGGCTGGTGGTGTAATGCAGGAGTAGATCCACGAAAATTTGAAGACTTAAGCCCTGGAGAGACTGCTCCGTGTAAAGATTGGGGATGCTACAAGCCAAACCGCCCAAGACCAAAAAGAGGTCAGGACTCTCAGATAATTGAGGGTAAGTTCATCAAGTATGAACATCCGCCTAAAACTCAATTAAGTATTTTCTTGCTAGATGTACCAGATGAGATTGCTAATAAAGTTTATCAAAGGGCAGGTATAGACCCAACTGATAGCGATCGCAAGAGTTGTTTTTGGTAAAAACGTTTTACTATTAAGCTCAAAGATGGCACAGTCAAAACAATTGCTCAACAAAAAGGAGACTCTATTGTGACAGGTGATCCCGAATTAGAAGCAAACATTGGTGTATTTAAAAAAAGTCGTGCTAAATCACCTATTGACCCTGGTTCACAGATTATAGATATAAAAGTTATTGATTTAGACATTATTCATATAGATGTTGCCCCGGAGCCAGCCCAAGCACCTGAAACTCCTGTAATTAGTTCTTCTTGGGCTAAAAAAGAAAATGTTACGCTTTATGAGTCTAATTTTTTTAGAAAGCGCCTAGAAGCTAGTGAGAATAAACAAATAGCCTTTGCTGCTTATACTTTGTTAAAAAAATATGGTGTTGAGGCTAAAGATGAACAACAGCAGACCAGTGGCAAAATCTACCATGCTGATGCTTTTGTAATTAAGAATCATGGTGCTGATAAATATAGTATCTATCGTCGTCATGATGATGTAGAGTTAATGATTTTTCAAGCTGATAAATGGGGACACGTAGGCAATATTAAACTTTCTTACACAGAACTAGAGGATGATCAAAAAACTTGGAGAGAAAAACAAATTAACATTCTGCCTATTGAAAGGCAGGAGTTTTTGTTAGTGGCTGACTACCTGAAAGCTGGTAAAGAATTGCCCTCTGTTGATGAAGACCCTCGCAAAATAGCCTTTGGTCTAGTGTTGCCAATCAGTACAACAACCCTTTACGGGAAAAACTTTCAAAAACTGGCAAGCTGACTATTGGGGAGCAACGTGAACTTTACCAAAAAATTCTCCTTCAAAGTCAATTCGAGCAGCACAACAAAGGGCAAACGAATATCTCACTTCCTCCTTTGAGTGATGTGATTCAGGATTTGCTCAATTCTCGTAGCCAGGTTATTAACAATACTTATACGCCCAAGGTTGAAGTACATTTCCAAAAATCTCACACTCCACAACAACCTACTACTAATTCACAAAAATTAGAATTGTAATACCTATGCAATCTAGCTCAGTAGCCCAAACTATCACTACCATCAACCGCGACAGTGGCTTTTCTGACAACCAAATGGCCTACAGACTGGCGCTGATGATGGAGAAATACCCACTTTCACAATCAATACACTCAACCCCCGCACTAGACACTACAGAGCGCGAAAATATTATTGGTGAGGTGAGAAATACTCTATCTCTTACGCAAAATGCTCAAAGTACTGAAGATTACAGGCAATCCCTTAAGGAAAAATACTACCAAGGGTACGCCCAAAAATTTGGTTTAAATAAATCCGAGGAAACACCTGATATAGATAACTCAACAAGAGTTGAAGATTTGATCAATGAAAAGAAAAAGACATTCTTGCAGCAGATATTAGAAACTAAAGGGCGCAAACTGCCTTTTGTTGACAGCCAACAGTCAAAATCGGTTGAGAGTGAAAATGATGAGGTTGCTAAAAAATCTCTGATTCCGGTGCTGATGAATATTATCGTTACAAAGGGACAAGATACTATTGGCGGTCGAGTCTATGAAGGCATGGCTTATCAATTAAATTTGTTGATGAGAGAAGGTATGCAGCGTCTGACTGTTTGGCGTAAAAGTGATAATCAATCGGCTTTTAGTGCTTATAAAGTAGAAGAAGAGGAAGGATACAAAGTAATACACAATCACCTTTCACCACAAGAAACACAAAAGCTGATCAACTTTGATATAAGAGTGCAACAGCAACAGCCACCGCCACAGCAAAACGAGCGATCTCATGACGGACCAGAGTTAGACTAACTAAAATACCCGACAAACAACCCAAGAATGTACGCACTTACTAAGACATATCGTTTAGTCACCCGCTCGAATTGTGACCAGGGCGAGATGATGACAGCTAATACTATGTAAAACAATGCTTGTAGAAAATCGTTGTGGCCCAGTTTGATGATTGCCGCTATCATCAAAGCCACAAAAATTAGAAATTCCACTCCTGTTTCGATCCTGTCCCAAAGTTTCACATCATATAGGTAACGCATCTTGTAACCTCTGCGACAAATAATTCGTAATTCGTAATTCGTAATTCGTAATTACGGACAAAATTAATAATTAGTTCATTCGGGAATAAGCCCCAAGATCAGTTATGGAAGACAAAGAAACGCTTACGCTCTATATTAGCCCCTGAATTTATTCATGAGGTATTAATTACGAATTACGTACAGACCTTTGGGCATGAAAACCGCGTAGCGTGCCGGAGGCTCTATTAGCAATTACGAATTGGAGCAGAGCGACTTGATTTGGGCAACATCCTATCATCAATCCCATAAACCCCGTTATCTTTGTAAGGAAATAGAATGGTGAATTTAGTTCCTTGTCTAACTACCGAGTTTACGCTTATCCTCAAACCATGAGCATGAGCCACACATAAGGCGATGTAGAGTCCTAATCCCATCCCTGATTGATGTAATAAATTGCTATTTGGCGCTCGCCATAATGGGATAAATATATTGGAAATTTGTTCGGCGGCAATCCCACAACCGGTATCTTCAATCTCGATGGCTAAATCATCTTCTTGATTGAGCAGCCTTAAAAAAATATCTCCAGTAAGAGTGTACTTAATAGCATTTGTTACCAGATTACACAGCATTCGGTCAATACTTATGCTATCACCCTGTACTTGCGTTCCATGCTTGTAGGATGATTGAGTTTCATAGTGGAGATTCAAGGAATGATACTGCGCTATTGGTTTGAATCGAGAATAATTATTTTGTAAAAAACTTAACATATCAAACTGCTCTACTGTCGCTGGATTTAGTTCAAAAAAAGCAGTTCTTTCAGATTGAATCAAACTCACCCCTCGCTCATTGGTTTGTTGTAAAGCTATCAGCAACGGTTTGATCTCTTCTAAAGACTGTCCATAAGCACCATCAATTATCTGATTCAAAACTAACGATGCTCCTTGATAGTTATTTGAAACATCGTGTAACAAACCTAATATGCTTAAAATTTCCTGTTGCATAACTATGTTTCCAACGACAAACGGTTATTTTGGCTAGTTTTATAAATAAATGCTAATTATGTCTATAAGGTTTGAGAATGTTTTTATTTTAGTTCTAAAAAAAATTATTCAATCAAGCTTTAGTACTAAACTTTCTTCCATTTATCTAGAAATACTTCTTCTTGCTTATATTCTATATTACATACATAAAAAGTAAAAGACTTAACACCAATAACTATGTTATAAATATTGAGTCATCTTATAATCGAAGTGATCTATGATTCGATTAACGCTCATTGAGGATGAAGAACTCATTAGGTTGGGGATCACTACTGCTATCAATCAACAACCAGATATGGAAATGGTCGGCGTTGCTCGTACTGGTATTGAAGGGATTAATTTAGTTAAGGAATTAAATCCCGATGTCATGTTGGTGGATATTGGTTTACCTGACATATCTGGGCTAGAAGTGATTAAAGAGGTGAAACTCAATAGCAAGACAAAAGTTGTTGTTCTTTCTTCCCATTCTTCTCAAGGCACTGTTCAATCAGCTTTAAATGCCGGCGCTGATTCTTACCTTCTCAAAAAGAATAATGTTCCTCTTTTGTTAGAAGCCATTAAAACCACATTCTACGATAGCAAGTCTTTTTTTGACCCTGATATTAGCCGACGGAATTTTTGTTACCAACAGAAAATCAAGGGTAAGACTTATCAAGATAATCTCACTAATACTGAAATCCAAATTGTTTCTTTGATGGCAGCTGGTTTTTCTAATAAGCTGATTGCCGAGCAGTTATTTATTACTGAAAGTACTGTAAAAGGGCATATTAACAAGATTTTTGCGAAGTTGGATGTCAGGGATCGGGTCAATGCTCTGATTGAAGCTAGTAAACTTGGGTACATCGAACAAGATTACCTTCAGGTAGGTTAGCTACTTACCTACTTGAATTAAACAATAGCCCTGGGTTTTACTCTGCTGTGTTTGACAAGCTTCAATTGCTGCTTGATTTTTTAAGATGATTTGATACATCTGTTTACCCTCTTGGGATTTTGCCCATTGGAGAATCTTTATCTCGTTACGTGAGACTACTACTGACTGATTCGTTCCTACATTCTGCACCAGATTCCACGTTGTCAGCGAACCCAGCAAGGTACTGCCAGCCGCTACTAATCCACACACTAGAGATACTGTTCCCAATCCCCAGCCGGACTGCACTTTCATGCCTGTGCTGATGGGCTTAATTTTTTTCATCTCATCACGCACGGCACTAGAGACAACTGTATAATGCATTGACTCGGCTTGTTTAACAATATACTGGCAAATTTTGTCTATGTGCTGCCCCGGCATATCCACTAAAATGATATCTATATCATCAGCTACCAGCTCAATAAACATCCTGTCCGTTTGTTTATTGAAAAAATCTATCTTTTCAATACACACTAAATCTTTGTAAGCCAAAAATCTGTCCCGATTATCATGATCATAAACTTTCAATCTTTTACCTTGAAGTTGATAAATTTCCAGCAACAGTTTCATAACTGTAGACTTGCCTACACGAGAGTCACCTACAGTCATTACCATTCTTTTAGAAGATTTCAACATTTATACTCTCCAGCCCTAAGAGATGCTTAACTGGACAAATTTACTGTTTAAAATTTTTTAGCCAACTCTTCACCCGCATTTTCACTCCTGGTAGTTCTTTTTGCTTTATTCCTTCAGAAAAACTTAGTGACTTTTCATCTAAATAATCATAGGCATATTCAAGCAAATCCGGCATTGTAATATCAAATAAAGGGATTCCTACTTTTAATAGCTCTTGCTTTATCTCTTGAACTATTGATGAGTTGCTATATCTAGAAAATTCTGACTCCTCACCATAAAATAAATTTCTCACGACTATGTAATCTACTTTATTTCCGCAAAAGCTGTATAAATCTATTAATTGCTTTACCGAATCTGATACTCGACTAATTACCACGACCATTGTTACTCTAATGTCATAATCATTGGCGGCTGTTTCCAAGAACTCTTGTTCTATGAATTTTTTAAATATTTGTCTTGATTGGGGTGGCAATTCTAATAAAAACAGCGATTCTGGTGGTGGCAGCTGATTATATGTATCTAGCTCTGGCTCCATCATTCTCTTTACCTGATCAAAAAATCTATCTATACTTCCATCTTTAAAAATATTTAACTGCTGTATTTGACAATGCTCACCATTCTCACCATAATATCTCAACAAATCTGGATTAGAATTATCTGCATCTACTGCCACAATTCTCCTTTTCTCATCTATACAAGTTTGTAAAAACCCTCTCGTCCACATCGATTTACCAACTCCACCTTTCCCCCCGTCTACTATTACTAATCTTCTTGGGGGAGTTTTAGTTACTTCTTCTGCCTCTTTATCTGCATCTGAGGCCATATCCAGGTCTAACTTTAGTTTCTCTAACTCTAACTGCTGCTCTGGTGCTAAATCATTTAGCTTTATTTCTTCTGCTGCTTCAATTGCCGAGATATCAGCTTTGCTATTAATATTTCCATTTTGATTGTTATTGATAGTTTGTGTCATTTTTCTTTTCCCCATAATTCAGATTTGTTCTCAATTTTCTAAAAAACATCTTTTTGAAATATCGGTAAGACATTACTCCTTATCCATTGCGTAAAATTATTAATCATTTGTTTTTTAACCATGCCTTTTAAATTATAGATAGCTCCCGAATTTAAAGTTTTTACTATTGTTATTTGCTCACCAATAACCACATGACGTTCTCGACTTTGGATATGCAGAGGCACGATTTTTTCATTATTTAATTTTGGTGCAATAATCTGAAATACATCTTCAGCAAATATCTCTAGCCCTAATGGGGTTGATATTACTCGAACCGTGCTACCCAAAGGGTGATCAAATTCCCAATATGTCCATACTCTTCCCATAAATAGATTGCCATATTTGATTCAACACACGAAGCTATTTAGGTACTGTTTTTTTCAGTACTATGGTTTCTTGATTTTTAAAAAATACGTTATACAATTACTAGCGCTCATTTTTGTTTCTTAAAAAATTGCCGCTATCAACACCAATATTATTCTTAGGCAAAACTGATGAAGGAGGCAGGAGGCAGTTCAAGAGTGGAGGTTTTACCTCAGTTGGGGATTCAAACCCCTCCTGAAAAAGAGCCTCGAAATTTTCAATTTGGAGTTCTAAGACCCATCTGGTCGCGGTACTTGAGAGATAGCATAGCGGTAGCGAGTCTGCGAACGTCGGGCAGTTTTCCTCCACTCTTGAACTGCCCTTTTCCTCCTGCCTTCTTTGATAAGGGTTGGATGTTAAGCCGATCGCCAATCTTGATATTGGCAGCGCCTGTTGCTAGCTCTAGCACTTGATCGGCAACTTTCCCCTTGTAGATGGGGCAAGGGGTTTTGTAACACGGTTGGGCATTGTAAACCGCAGTTGTCACCACATTGTCCTTAAGATAAAAGATGTCTAATGGAAAATTTACCTTGTACATCCAGAAAGGCACGTTGTAAATGTCTCCTCCCAGGTTGAATAACATTCCGCGCGAGCCGTTTAAGGATGCTCGAAATTTCAGCCCTTTCTCTAATTGCTCTGGTGTAGAAGCGACTGACAACTTAAATGTGCGATTGTTTTTCGTGAGAATGTGCGTAACTGGTAAATCCTGGGGACGAGTTTGTCCGTAATCGAGCGCCACAGTGCCAATGATAATTGATACTCCAGCTAGGGGGCCTAGTATGTTCAGTAACTTGAAAGCAGCAGCGTATAAATCCTTTTCGGAATTAATTTTTAAAGTTTTCATGTTTCACCAAAAATATCAACATTGCCGAGACTATATATAGATGAATCAATCGGGCTAGATGGAAGGCCATGCAAAGCCGCAATGTTACGCATACTTTCAACTCGGTCAGCTTCGCGGATGGCCAGAGGATTCATACTCTGCCTTGCTGCCAACAATGCCGACAATGTAATTCCTAGTGGTGGTAGTTCTTGAAGGGGAGAAACATCGTCGCCAAACATTTCACAGAAACTAAAGACGGCGGCACGTTCAACAATGGCTTGAATCTCCGCACCGACACATCGCTGCGTGGCTTTGAGTAACCTTTTCCATTCTTCTTCGCTGTACCCATCGCCCCGATCACGGAAACGAGGATCGAAACGGGCTAAGTGAATCTTGAATATTTCGTGCCGTTCGCCGTAATTTGGGAGATCCACCTTAAAAATCTCGTCGAAGCGTCCACTTCTGGTTAGCTCTGGTGGTAGCCATTGAATATTGTTAGCCGAAGCGATAATTAAAACCTCACTAGTACGTTCTTGCATCCAGGTCAAAAGCATACCAGCTAGGCGTTTGGATAAATCATCATCCCCGGCGAATCCCTTATCAAAGTCATTTAGGTATAATATTATACGATTGATTCGGTCTGCGAGTGCGAGTAAGCTTTTTAGCTTATATTCAGCCAAATTACCGTAACTGCGGAAACTACCCCACTCCAAAATAATCAGAGGTAGCCCCAATTGTGCAGAACTTGCTTTAGCCGAGTAAGATTTTCCTGTTCCCGGTGGGCCGATTAGTAAAATCCCCTTGGGTAAGCGGAGATTGTAAGCTTTAGCTAATGAGGATAGAAGGCGCTTATAAGTTTTAAACGCTTGCTGGATCAGTTCTAAACCACCAATGGGTGTGCTTGGAGGTTGGAGAAATTGAATATTATAAATCCGTTTAAATAGGTCAATTTTGTAAGCGGACAGTTGAGACACTAACTCATCCAGTGTAATTTCATGATTTGCGATTGCTTGTCTAATTCCATAGTCAATATCAGCCAAGTACATGCCTATTGAGGCGTTCGCAGTCGCATGAATATCGCTACGGCTGTAATCAGGTAATACTTGGGCTAAGTAACTGCTTATTTCCTCTATAGCTGGCAGTTGTTGAATGACTGTGGGAACTTCGGGGGCAATGTCAGATGACACAGTAGCGTTTGGCCCTAAGAGAATCGCTGTCTTGTTGCAAGAGTGATTGTACAGCTTCAGGTTAATGAGGGCTGACTTAATCCATTCCGAAGTCAGAAAGAAATCGGGGTCAGTGGTAGCTTCGCCCAGCCAGGGGAATATGCCCTCCAGTATGAGAATGCCCTGTAAATCAGTGGTTTTCCAAAACCGCAGAATTTCAAAGTAATGTTCGCGCCTGCTTTTGGCGATCGCTTGATACTGGTCAACTCTTTGTAAACTTAATCGCTCCTCATTAGTAGATAACTGGTGCAGTTGGTCATCTTCCAGCATCCACAGGTAACAGTTAATATTGTATTGCTGGCATTCACTGGCGAGATTTGTCAAAAGTTTGAGTCTTTCTTGTAATGGAGACTCGACAGCTATCAGCTTATTGTTAAGTTTGATTAGAGAGAATATTTGTTTAATTAACTCATTATTCATTAGGGCTTTAGTTAAATTTCACCCCAATATTATTGATAGCTAAAACTCTTTACTAGCTACTTTGGTACTGAAAAAATCGGTACTAGAGTAGCTTGACTTTTTTGCAACTATAGCTCTAATTCCTCGTGGTTTTGTTGTGAATAACGTTGTTGCAATTGATGGGAGAAATTGATTAACTGCGTATTCCAATCCCGACTTTCGCACTTGAGTTGAGTCGAGTGTGGCAGTAGTTCTTTAACAGCCCGTGCCACTGTTGATTGACTAAAAGCTACCTGTACACAAGGAACATTACGTAATCTTTCAACAGGTAAATTTGAAGTGTCATCTGCTGCCATGTAAACTGTTCTGTTTTCTGGTATTCCTTTAACCTGATATTCCAGCATGGCTACTGAAATGGCATCAATGGGAGAGTCAGACAGCACGACAGTACTAGTTTGTTCGCTAGGCTTTTTCCCCAAAGTAAAGTAAAACCAGCTATCACGGCGAACAGTACCTAACTCATAACCAGAAAATGTATTAGCTGTCCCTTCTAAAAATGCCCCTTTGGTCTTTCCGTTGAGATCCCGCATCACAAAAACTACATTTGCTTTTGAGTCGGCATAAACTAGCCCCTGGTTATGTAACATTTGTACGCAATCAGAGGGTATGCCTCGTTTCTGGGTTAGGTAATGTTCTACTTGCTGCCACTGTTTTTTATCCTCAATCGGTGGAGTGAATTGCGGTACTGGTTGAGTTTGGATAATGTCCGCCGCAACTTTTTGAGCATGAGCGATCGCTGCACGTTTTGCGCCGACTTCACCAAATCGCTCCCCGATCCATGCGATCGCAGTTGCTTGGTTGAATTGATTAACGTGTTTCACCAAATCAATTGCATGATTACCTTCAAAATGAGAACCGGGAGCAAGGTCGCTAAATTTAGAGCCATCTATGTTAATGACGTGGTTTCCTCCAACCCATTCATTCCCTTTACGCCACAGTCCCAACTCAATAGCAACATCATCCAAAGCTAAATCAGTTGACCATTCGGTAAGTTTTTTTATTGATTGATTATCTTGCTCCAATTGCTCTATCCGCCGCCGTAACTGTTCATTTTCAAGTGCAAGAGCTTTGGCTGTAGCTTCCATTTCCTGTTTACGTTGATTGGCTCTGTCCCGGTCGGCAGCTTTAGCCTTTAATTGTGCTGCACTTAGCTCATCAACTTCTAAGTCACGCCCCTCCTCCACAATGCGGTAAAAATCTTTGATGTCCTGGTGCTTTGCTCTGCTTCCCTTGATACCGCGCTCTAGTCCAATTAACCGCATTGTCTGGTAGTACGAATCCTGAAATTGTTGGATCTTCTGCCGCCCGTCAAAGAAATGATTACAGCGCAATTGCCCTTGATCATCAAGGGGTACAAAGTAAGCGTGAATATGGGGGGTGGCTTCGTCCAGGTGTAACTCGGCGCGGACAATGCGATTGCCATATTCATCCGCTAACCACTGGTGAGTCGCTTCTACCCAGTTATCCAACTTTTGTGGTTCATAGTAACCGGCTTGGGTGGGGCAGTCGGGACGGAAATAACTGGGCGATGCACTCAACAGTAACTCCACGCAGTACACCCCATCAGTGCGAATCTTCCGCTTCTGCTCCGAGTCCCCTATCTTGGCTAAGACTAAATCCTCTAGTCGTTCCTCTGGGTCGAGGCTACCGATGAACCGAATATTTTTTTGAGTGGGATCTGCATTAGGGGTTTCTCTTTCTCGTGCAGTGTGAGATGCACTCCCTGATATGTTACCCCGCTTTAATTTTTTTAATCGCGCGATCGCGTATGCCATTTTTTATCTACACTAAAATTTGGAAATACAAGTTTTTGGGCTGACTGACTGAGAAACAAATATTACTCAAATTCTTGCTGTTTTTTCTCGATTTCACGCCACTTTTCCAGCCAAATCGCTCAAATGCGAAAATGGGTAAATAACCGTAGTAAGTACGACTATCTTAAGCCACCTACAGCAGTTCTGGGGGAATTCTCCCGCTATCCCCAAGATTCCGCTAGTATCACAGTCACTTTCCGCACAATTTCAGCCTAAGTAGAGAACATCCCAATTTCTGTGATTTGGACTAAAAAAACACGCAATAGCAAGGCTTTCGGGCTGTTTACCTGTCAATAAGTTTTGATTAATGAGAATTGATGGGCTGCTCACAGAATTTTTTGAGAATTACTCAAGGTTTTCAAAGCCAATTCAGAATTTTTGGGAGTTTTTGTAGTGCAAAATCAACAAACTTGTAGTACGCATTCTCAATAAGATTTAAGCTTATTGAGAATAGAAAAAGGGCAAAAAAGTGGTTGTAGCTGATTAATGATAAGACTTTCAAGAGAAAAAATGCAAAAAGAGTGGACGGCCAAAGGGACAGAAAACGGCATTTCTTGTCCTTTTGGCCGTCCAAAGGAAAGTCATGAAATCTAGATATTTCCAATTCCGGCTTGTGTGAGGACGGCCAAGGGGACAGAAAACGGCATTTCTTGTCCTTTTGGCCGTCCAAATTCATAGTATTTATTTTGACTAAAAGCGTACTGAAAAATCAAATAAACCCGACTTAAATAGTGTAGATTCAATATTTTGAAGGAATTGCGTTATGAAGTCTAAAGAAAATGGTTAAATGAACAAGTAGAAATAAAATTTAAGCACTTCAAAATTACTTCATAGATAAAAAAAGTGAAATTGAAATCCCTCAAGGCGAAAACTATTGAAACTAAATTTTAAGAAAAATAAAGTTCAGCAGCATTAAAAATAAAGTGTCATAATTTTTAAGTAAGAATTCAGCACTCAGGTGGTCGCCGAGCGCAGCCGAGGTGAGTCAGAATGGGCTGCGCCCCGCTACGCTAACAGAATTTATAAAAGGTTTGATATTGCAAGTAGATTTATGAGTCAAATGAGTTCTTAATTCTTCTACTGTTCTGACTCCTGAATTCAGAAGGACTGAATTCTGACATTTCTAAGACCTGCATTACCTCTGTGAGAAGCATAAAATATGGCAGAGATAGAACAAATAAGAGTTTCGATTAAGCGCCCGAAAGATAGTTTAGATGGAAAAGTGGTTGGCTACATAAGGTCAAATCCATTTGGTTTAGAAGCAGATTATTCGCAAGTTATAACAACAACGCTAAAAAACCACTGGCTTCCTCTTGCCTTGTTTTCTTCGGGACTGAGGGGAGAAGAATTAAGGCAGATTGGCATTTGGGCAATAGGCCAGTTAGAAGCGCAAATTAGTGTAATTCGGAGAATTTGTGGGATAGTACCAGACCCGCTAGTAGTGACCTCAAATACATCAATGCAAGCCTCATACATAGTGGCATCGGATAGTCCATCTATCTTAGGAATTATTTCCGCAGATCAGCAGATAAGCTCTACTGATGAAGACGATGACGATGACGATGAATTTCTTTCCTCGCAAAACTATCAAGAGATGACCGACATTAAGCGGATGTTTGGCTGGGACAAACAAAACGGGGGCTGAAGATGAATAAAAAGAATAATTCTAAAGACTACACAAAAGTTGCGATAACGATTGATTTAGGGACAAGTTCTCAGAAGGGGATAGCACAGATTTATCCAGATGGGGTTCCAATAGTTTTAGCAATGGAACCAGAAATAGCGGATTTAGGGGTAGAGTCAATAGAATATTTGTCAAATCAACTCGTACAAGATACGACGGTATGGATAGGAATTGGCGAAGAATATTATGTCCTGGGAGCATTAGCCAAAAGTATGTTCGCGGGGACATCAGCTATTAGAGATTTGAAGTATCAATATGCCTTACCGAAAGTAGCAGCTATGTTATGGTTGGCAATTCGGCGGCTGGGAGTGAAAAACCCAGATATAGAACTATATGTACATTTGTTGTTGCCAGTGGGAGAAGCGTCGGATGGGCAAACGCTCAGAGCAAAACTAGCACAGAACTTAAAAACAGGAATAATCACGCCAACAGGGAGGTTAAAAGCAAAATTACGTAGCTTTGATGTCAGTCCAGAAGGGGCAGGTATCATGGCATATCGCAGTCGCAACGTCAACATAAACTATTTCCAAAAGAGTATAGGAATGCTGATGTTAGGCTATCGTAATGCCAGTTTTATCCTGTCGCATAAGGGGAATGCAATAAAAGCTGAATCTACAGATTTAGGGATGAATTGGGTGGTGCATCAGTTTGTAGAACGTACTGCCGTTGGTTTATCAAAAGATGACTTACGCTTAATTTCAGCCTTAGCCGAAACCACGAATAACAATTTTGATGCACTGCGGTTTTTATCACGCAAAACCAAAATCGAAGAAATCAATGCTGATGTAGAGTTGTTTTGTCGGATTTTACCGATAGTTCGCAAAGAGTACTGCCGTGCTTTATGGCGCTGGTTGAGAAATATTGCCCAAATGGATGAAATTTTAGTTTGTGGTGGGACAGCATCCTTTGTACGCCAAGAGCTAACCGAACATTTTGATGGTGAAGGCATCCCCATTTGTTGGAATGGCGGAATGGAACTACCTAAATATTTAGACACAATGGGATTAGGTGATAGGATAGCCGATGCTTGGGCATCCCATATTAGCCATATCAAGTTTTTGGATCATGAATTGAGCTATGACCGCCAAGACAAACCCCTAGTTCCTGATTATTATGTTCAACCATTCAAGAGTTCTAAACCAGACATGGAGATTTGGCAAAGGAACGGTTATATCACTACAAGCCTTGGGATTTAGATTAGTTTGCATTTGTACGACAACTGTTGCGACTAATGCTGTCTGATGTTAGACAGATATTCTGTCTAACATCGCCAAAGCTAACAAATGCAAGGGTTTGGCTTTGAATGGTGTTTCCCTCCGCTTAATCAACAATTGCTCAGGATGGTTGAGTCAAACAATAAACGCGAACAATTAACCTTAGTCAATTGATATGTCAGAGACGACACAATTACAAGTACAAGAATTAGCCCGTTTCGCCCAAGAGCAAGACTTCAATCAGCAATATCGTCAGTATTTTGGCGATGTCTGGGAAGAAGCGGGTGTAAAAAATATTTCCCAGATGACCGGACAAGATGCCGAGCAGACTTTAAAGATTCTGGCTGATAGTGAGGCATCCCCGCAATTTATTAAAAGCTTATTGGCACAAGCAGCAATTGATGGTGCTACACCGCAGGTTTTGGAGTATTTCTTGAGTAGTGACATTGACGGCGATGGGCGGACTCTAGCGACTGTTATATTTCAGGATGGGACGAACCCATTGCAGCCGGATACACCCCAGCCACCACCCAAGGCACAGGTTTTATCTCCATCTCCAACTGAAGATTTGGACTGGGAAATATAGCATATATTCTCAAACTTTACTAGCAACCTGAGCTTTGATTTTTTCAGTACTCAAGTTGCTAGTTCTTTTTTGCAAGCATATTTAAACTTCTTAAGTTAGATACGAGTTCCATTTTTCAAAAAGCACACTAGGGTGTACTTGAATTATCGATTACACCTGTTCCCTCAGCTAACTCAACAACTAAAGAAGGCCATAGTATGACTATATTAGGTATTAATAGACCTTTAGATACAACCCAGGCAAAACTGTGGGATGAGCGCGATTTGTCTACAAGCGATCGCCGCCGGGAGCATTTAGAAATTCTCTTGTGCCAGAAAGTACAGATAGGTGAAGACCCTACCTTGTGTGAAAAAGTATTAGATTATCTATATTTGTCGGCATTTCAGCAAAATATCAATCGCATTACTGTCCAAAAGGAAAAAGAAAGGTCAGTATTTACCTCCCTACAGCAAGTGATTATTACGTCTTTTGCTATTTTAGGGATGTTTGCGTTCCTTGCTGCCGCTTCCAACAAGTCAGTTGTGCGCTCGTCTGGGGTAATCCCTCCAGCTATAGAACGGCAAGTCAATTAACTAAACAATTCGCTTTTTCGCCCAGCAGACAACGGAAGACCAACTGAAAGTAATGTGGGCTGAAGTAGTCAGAGAACACTCGGCATTCAATTCACTGCACATATTAATCATTACAGCCTTTGCCATCTTACGAAGGATTGCCTTTTTTAACGGTTCCTATCATCAAAAATTCACCCCAAATCAATGAATTTAGTCACGAGGTTTGGGGTAAATTTACTGCTGATATTGTTTGCCAAAAAACTCAGCATCACGTTGCCCAAGTAAATTTGAATGTTAGGAAATTAAAGATAGAGCGTAATCTCCCTATCCCTCAATTTACAAACTAAAATGCTGTGTTTTTGTCAAAAGGCAAACTGTCTTCCGGCTCAAAGTTACGCAGGTCTTGCTCCATCTGCTGCCGACGTTGCACGTATGTTCTACTGTCTTCAATCCTTCCTCTCATCAACCATGCACCAAAGTTAATGCCTTGTTCTACGTGATCGGCAGACACTTTATTGTAATTATCAACCTCGATTTTCTTGCGCCACTCAAGCTGTTCTAGGGCACTTTCACTGATGCCAATTTTCTGAGCATATTCTATATATTCAGGTCTGAGAGAACCATCTGGGTTAAATTCCTTTTTTTCTTGTTCAGTGAAGAAATCGTAGGCTGTGTAGATTGGCCACGGTTCTGGATCAGTCTCATCCAGGTGCTTCCACTCGTCGTATTCTTCTTTCAACGAAAGAGCATAGTCAGTAATTGCTTCGTTACTCATTCCTGTAGACAACATTTGTTGTCGGGCTTCATCTTTCAAACTTCCATCTGGGTTGAATTCTTTTTTATTCATATTTATCCAGCGCTTAATCCTTGACATAAAAACCTCTCAAAAATTTAATTAATGTTCATCAAATTTCAAATCTTATGACTCTGGAATTGAAGCATTTTGACCCTCGTTTAAAACAATGGATCTACACAGACGATAACAAAACTGGCTCTCAATCAATTTTAACTGAAAAGCTCAGTAATACTTTACTGGAATTTTACTTTCCTGGCAAAGAATTTTCATTTGGACACTCAGATGAATACAGCACCGCCGAAGAATTAAAGAATCATCCAGATGGACAAATTTTATTACTGTCTTCTAAGACTCGTTTACTTTATGGAGAAAAAGAATGTTTAGAAACGATTCAAAAAATTTGTCCAGATAGTAAAGACCGGGGCGCTTATGGTTCCATTTTCCTTGGGGCTTGCAAAAATGCGATTCACGAAAAGCTAAATATTTTGGTAGTAGATGATTCTACTGATAACATGGGTGAGAATGGAGGAATATTATCGAATGATTTAGCATATAAATTAGTTGGTGATTGTTATGGGCAGATTTCAACACAACTTTATGAATTGCTAACCTTAAGAGAATCCCAAACAGATAAAAGCTATCGTGTAATTCAGCATCGATTTGGTTGGGTGGATGGAGTTGGAGATGATACTACTAAATATCGTTTTGGCAAAGGAACGCTCCGGCCACACAGACTAGATAGAATAAAATATGCAGATCCAAATAACAAACCAAAAATCGATATAATTCTTCCCGTAAGCAGTTTTAAGGGAACAGACAAGGATAGACCCGAAGGCCCTACTAAACCTCAAATTCAACCAGGATTATATCAGCAAAATATTTGGTTAGCTGAAAAAGGGCAATCTCAACAAGGTCAAATGTCTATCTCGCAACTGCTGGCATCTTTCCCCCAAGGAATTAAAGATTTTGCCGAGGAACTAGAGGTACAAGCTCAAAGATTAGCCTCTATTCAGGATGACCCAAGAAATGTTGCTGCTTACTATTGTGAAAGATATGAAAAACGTAAAAAATCATTGAGCCAAAACAAATCAAAAACAGGAGAAGTCACCAATCAAGAAACAGATATTAAAAACTTAGAGATAAATGATGACTTAGATGCAGATCAGGAGTTGGATGATGATCCCGGCAAAGATGACTTGTTCATGTACAAACTCATTAAAGCTGATTTATTTGGTCATCAACAGCTGTTAGAAACTGAGAAGGTCAAACAGGAATTAAGTCGTTTTGTACAAAGTGAGTGGCGAGATATTGCTATTGGAAAAACGCTTACTTTTGACCGAGCAATGATTATTCCTTCCAAGGAACTCAAAAATGGCGAAATCTGTGCGCCTTGGCTGGAGCTTGGAGAAAAAGTTTTTAACTTTCGCTCTCCTTTCCTCAACTCTAATGGTTTGTGTGTCTCTACTAATAAACACGTTGAAGACCGTCTTGCTCCAGATGGTGAACCCTTAGAAGGCATAATTGTAGTCAATGACGAAGACCACAAGCGTATACAAGCCAGAATTACAGAGTTAGAAGCACAAGGGATTGATGTTGATTTTATCGACCCAGCAGAAACCGAATCAGAACGCCAAGCACGAGACTACGATGGTGACTGCATAGGTATAGCAAGAGCTAGCTTATATCCCAACTTAATGGCAGAGGCAGAGCGAAGAAATCTTCCCCAAAACGCTTATTCCCCCACAGTTAAGCTCAAAAAACAATCATTTTATGATCCCACCGATGGAAGCCAGCCCTCTTTTGAAAAAATCGCCATTCACATGAGCGATAGCATCAGCGTGGGCATAATCAACAATCAAGTGACGGCACTGGAGGCATTAGAATCGGAAATTGAGGTACTTAAAACTTACGGTAACTTAGAGCAACAATCAACTTATTTACACCAAGTATCTAAGCGCTATCAAAGTTTATTTGAACAGGAACATGACGAGAAACCCAAACCAATTAGAGCAGAGTACAAACCTTTCATGCAATCTGTTGTAGCTCTAGCAGAGAATCCTAACAGAACGCCAGAGATTATTCAACAGGCGATGGATGTTAACCGCCTGATGTACCGAGAAATGATTGGTGAGGGGTGTTATCAAAACCAAATAGCGGTTGATTTATTCAAAAGTGCTAAAAAACCTGAAATGGATTTAATCAGGGAGAACAGCCGCTATTTGTATCGTGATGTTAATTATATTAAAGATAAGAAATCTTCGTCAGTTTATTTAAGCACGGGGATAACACCAAAGGGCTACTCACCAGTAGAATTATTGATTAGCCAAACCAATAAATATTTCCAAGAATCACAGTTAGAATCGCGCCCCATCGTTCAGTTTAAAGACTTGTTCAAAGGGGTAGAATTTACACCACAGCAGAAATTTGCAGCGATCGCCGCCAAGTACGAGTTTGATCAGAAATTCAACGCTGCGGTTCGTGTCTCAAGGCGGCGAGAAACAGAGTCTGGCCCTAGTGCAATTGTTCAAACGGATTCAGGAACGCAACTCGAAATTACCAACCTCACCCGCTACGGGCATCCCCTAATCTGGAAAGCCCAGACACTTAACATTCGCCTAGATGAGATTAAATTCACAAACAGTGAACGCCCGCATAAATTATTAGCGGTTGCACAGATAGATGGTGAGATTGGGGAAAATGGAAAACCCGCCTACGGCAACCTGGGGACAGTTAGCCAACAATCTGTGACTGACCACAACCTCAAGGCGGGGATGACCATGCAGGGAGCTAAACTATTAGAACTAAAACCAGAACTTACTAGAAGCCAAACTAAACTACTCTTTGCCTTGGCAAATGATGTGGCAGAAGCATTTTACACGAAGATCCCAGAGTCAGAAAAACTTGCATCCGCCGCCGCCGCTTGGAACATCTGTGCATCCCGCCAGGATGAACTTGAAGTTGCAAGAAAAGAAAACGCAAATCCCCAAGCGATTGCTAAAAAAGTCTCTAATTTTGCTTTCGCTGCTTTCCCCAATGAGATTATTTCTCGCTTAGATAAGTTGCAATTTACCGAACCGAAGTTAGTCACACTTTTGAATGAAGCAAATCAATTTTTGGGTCGAGACTGGAATCCAACCGAAAAACACCCGATAGAAATTAGAGCTAGTCACCACCCACCGGGGCATGAACGCCACGTTTCCAGACTGTTGTTTGTACAGGATACTGACGGCGAATATAAAGAATTCGCCATGCTGGAGACAAGAACTGGAATGTTACCAATTGGTACAAAGGCGCAAGCTAATTTCATTGGCGTGGAACCTGCTACTGCTAAGGCCACTATTGGACTACCAGGAAACGAGCCGATTGACATTACCATCCGCGAACTTAAAAACTTCTCTTACGCAGGACTTGTTTTTAACGACCAAGCAGTAAATTTAGAATTTGGCACTGTACCGATGACTGACAAAACAGTAAAAATTAAATTAGATGCTTTGACTCTGGGCGAGTTAGACAACGATTCTCTTCAACAGTTAAAACAAGTTGATTACCTAAAAAATGGTAATCCCCTCAAATTAAAACTTACCTCTATCTCCGAAGCTGGAGATCAAGCTTTTGTGCTGGGTGAGTCCCCAAATGGTAATCTCCTCAAAATCAATAAAATCAACTTTTATGATTTTTCTGGTCAGTCATTTTCGGATCGAGATTACCGAAAACTGACTATCGATTTGCCACCTTTAAAAACTAGAGATGCAGTATTTCTCAATGGTGAACCCTTGGGAGTGTTGCATTTTAAAAAAGACAAAGACGCGCTCAGACAGCTTGGACTACTCAAAACCGGACAACTTACCAAACAATTCGCAATTCGCAGTTCGCAATTCGCAATTGTGAACTCAATTCAAGCCCCCGGTATAAGCCACTCAGTTGCGGGGGTTCCCTCTGTTGTTGGAGGTGGCATGCGTAGGGAAGGAAATTGCGAATTGCGAATTGGAAATTGCGAATTGGAGATGGCGCCCGCAATCATTGAAAGTAATTTTTCTGTTATTTGCGCTCAAATTGATCCTAATACCGTTGAATATCCCCAAAAGTGGACGAAGGAATTTCAGGCTTTTGGGACTCAATCAGTTAACTCTCAACAACAAGAGATGATTGAGAGTAGTGCGAAAATTCTACATCATATTAAAGAGCGCCCTACTTTCTTATTTTCGACAGAATCAAACAAAAAACTTGGAGTCATGGGCTTGGCTGTTGACAACCAGAAAGCTGATACTGTAACTAAATGGTTAACTGCTCAAAAAGTTGAATGGCAGCAAGTACCGATAGAAGATGTCATCAGGGAAACCAAAAAAGGTCTAGCAGTATTTCACTTAGTCAGCAGTTCAATTCCCCCCAAAACTTTGGAGAACATGACCAAAAAATTTGGGGCTGTGATTGAATCAAGTACTGAATATCAACAAGAAATTAAATCTTTGGCCACGCGATCGCAATTTTTGAAACTACCAGAACAAACAGCACAATCCCCACCTAACCAATCTATAACTCCATTACTCTCCACTACTCCTTCTACACCAGACATTAGCAATAACGTGAAAACCGAACCTCTAGGTGTAGAGAAGACCTCGACAGCCACTATTGATGATTTGAGAAATTGGTATAATGCCGCCGATAAGTTAGGGAAGTCGGAAAATTACAAAAAACGCATTGTAGAAGTGGCTAATGGATTTAAAGCTGGTGAGCAATTATCAGCCCAAGCGTTGACAGTAATGAATAAAGATACATCTGAACTTGAAGCCATCAGTCGGTTGACTCAAATTGCTCAAAGGATTGGCATGGTCTGGGGTAAGCCTAACGAAAATAGTACTCAAGTTCAAGGAAAGATTTATGACTTGGCTTTCAATACCCAGCAGAGGGATTTAACTATTTCGCAGAAAAATGGGGAAGTAATTTTAAACTTGCAATCTGGTCAGGTACAAATTAATAAAGTAACTCTACAGATATTGCAAACTTTTGAGGATGTTAATACTCAAATTGATAAAATATTGGCTAAATCTCAAACACAACAAATAGACTTACAAAGATAGATTTATCCTAGAATAGCCTTTTTAAGCAATAGAAAAGGAGAATAAGGGTATGAAGACGGTTAATTTAGAGCAAGCACAGGTTTCTTATAATCAAGGTCTGGCACATCTAAAGTCAGGTAATTTAGATGAAGTTATCGAGTGCTTTAGAGAGGCATTACTACTTAATCCTAATTTTGCTGAAGTTCACAATACTATAGGGCTAATTCAGTTTCAAATAGAAAAATATGAAAATGCAATTCAGCTTTTTGATAACGCATTAGCAATGAATACGAATTTTGCTGAAGCTTATAATAATCGGGGATTAGCCCGGTCAAAAATCTGTCATAAATCAGAACTCTCCAAGGTGATTGAAGATTACACTAAAGCCATCGCACTGAATCCAAATTTACTCCAAGCTTATCTAAATCGGGCTGATACATACAAAAATTTAACTGGGGACAACCCAGCAGCTATCTTAGATTACAGTCAAGTAATTTCACTTGACCCAAACTGTTTATCAGCTTATATAAATAGGGCGAATATTTATTTTTTATCTGGGGAATTAGAAAAATCACTCTTTGATTTAGAAAAAGCATTATCTCTAGATGCTGATTGTGCAGAAGCATATTGTGGACGAGGGACAGTCAGATTCCATCTGGGCAATATTGAGGGCGCTAAAAAAGATTTATTTAAAGCTTTTGGTTTGTATGAGGTGCGAGGGAATATGATTTACTGTGCTTTTACTCGAAGTTTGATTATGGAGCTTTTTCGAGATCATGAAGTTTACAAAGATTTGTTTGGGGTTGAAAGTAGGATAGTCAAATCGAAAAAGTAGCCACAAATTAAATTCTTTTTTCATTTCTTTCTGCGATCGCATGTACTGAGAAACCTTTGAGTAACAATCGCTTCAATTGGTTTTAGGTTAGTATCTTTCTTGTCCGTTTGGCACGGTTATGCCAAATACGCTAAATATAAAGGTAAAACAACTGCCAATGCAAGATTTAAGTCAGTGCAGGAATCGCGTTTTACATTACAATGCTTCCCGTACAAGAGTGGATACTGGAGTTCCGCCTTGGTTATCTCGGTCGCTACTGGAGCTTAATAAGCGTCGTTGGCTTATTAATTGGCTTTTTGCTCTGTCTGCTGATATTTGTGCCATTGATCATTAACATGGCATTAGATCCGTTCAGATATCCAGATCATTTGGTCATGAGTGCGATCGCTGCGGTGATTTTTGGTGCAATACTTTGGCTGGGACAGTGGCTGATCCTGCGACAGACTGAAATGACACCAAGAGTTTTTGCGCTCATCAATACAGTAGTTGGAATTTCTGTCTTCTCTGTGCTGGTATGGTTTAACCAAAAAAGTTTGCAATGGAGCGGTGGCCCGATTGAAGGCTGGAGAACCGGACTCATATTTCTAGTGGGTGGTACAGTTACCGGAGCCGCGACGGGTAAGGTTTTGGATTTTTACTGCGGACGAGTTGAGCAGCGATTAATCAAACTTGAGAGGGAGAGGGTAGAACAAGAAACCCAAGAGCGAGAAAGGCTTTTGAAAGAAAGAATTGAGAAGGAGAAATTAGCGCAAGAACGCCTAGAAGCAGAGATGGCAGAACGGAAAAGGATACAGCGAGAGGCGGCTCAAGAGGAAGAACGCCTGTGGTACGAACAACACGGGAAAGACTATGCTGATTATGAATATGACAAGGAGGAGGAATAACTTTGTGCTGACATAACGACCGTAAGTGATGCCTGTGGCGGGCTACGCCTACGCTGATGAATTAGCTCTTACTGATGGAATGGCACAGGCTAATTCCCCTTCTTTACCGTTGCCAACTTCATTTGACGGTTACAAATCAAAATCAAGGCTGAATGTTTCCGGTCAGCAATTCTCATTTTGAAATAAATAGAGTATTAACCCCATTTTGAAATTCAAAATTTAGTACAAAATAACTAGTTTTTCAGAGGAAGGAGATAGCTAAAAAAATAATTGCCTCCACTAACTAAGT
>JAESGI010000287.1_pt1 | contig 23621 bp, 33 predicted proteins | sample 9269671 | NCBI WGS metagenome assembly JAESGI01 (sample SAMN14515641, study PRJNA621666) | algae metagenome | isolation source: Nostoc indistinguendum CM1-VF10 and co-occurring heterotrophs from gravelly... | place: USA: Clark Mountains, San Bernardino, California | collected 1998-06-05 | reverse complement strand
TATCTTTTGATGGGACTGTTTAACCCGCTTGAGAACTTGTTTTCCTCCTTCTCTTTCACCGACATTAGCTGCTGTCACTAAAACCCTCAACACTAATCCCAAGGTATCGACGGTCATAAATCGCTTACGTCCTTTCAGCTTTTTACCTGCATCAAAACCAACTGACTGACTCACCATTGCTGCGCTTTTAACGCTTTGACTGTCAATGATTGCCTCGGATGGACTTGGGTGACGTTCTATTTCAATCCGAGTCCAATCTCTGAGTTGATCATGAATCATGAGCCAAGTCCCATCAATGCGCCAATTGCGAAAATATGTGTAGACTGTCTGCCAGGGAGGAAAATCTCCTTCTTCGCGATCGCCATCTCACTCCTTCTATCAAAATGTAGAAAATTGCGTTCAGGACTGACCACATATCAACTTCACGCTTTCGACCACCCGGTTTCGCTTCCGGGATTAAGTCACTAATCAATTGATATTGAACAAGGCTCAGGTTGCTAGGGTAAGCTTTACTCATACCACTCTCTCGGTGCTGTTTACTATCTATTCACAGCCTATACTGAGAGAGCTTTTTTACAACATCCCCGACTTTTCAAACAACCTCTTAAACCATAACTTTCAGATAATATAATTCCAGAATTAATGATATTTTCTGTGATTTCAACAATTTGATAGTCTTTCTGTGAATTACTTTTGAACTGATTCCGTGTTAATGTGGCATCTGTAATACTAATACTTCCACTGTGCGATCGCCTGGTAATTGCCGCTATAATTTCCACACCAGTTATTGCAGCAATAAATGCCTCATTGTTGAGAGCCGGATCAAATAGCCCCAAAACCCAAACTGATCCAGTTTCGCTAATATAACGCTTAACTAATGCGCTACTGTCTAGAAAATAAACTGCCATCTAACGGCGTTCCTCAATGATACTTTCAGAAATAGGCTTTCCCTCAGCATGAATTAGTCGTCGCTCAGTTATTGGCTCGTAAGTTGGATGCTTGATCTGTTTTACTAACCCAGAATTGATCAGGGCTTGATAAAACGCTGCTTGCTTAACAGTTTCTTCTTTATCAGAAAGATACTTTTGAATTGTCTGATTAAGCTGCTGAAGCTCTTTTATATCAAGTGTTTCAAGCTGCTTAAGTATTTGGTTCAAAGTTTCTATTGTCATACTTTTTTAATGTTCCTCAAAGGGAACTTGTTCTGGACGTTCAAGCGGATCACCTTCCCAACTACCTATTACTTCTTCAACAAACTTACGAGAGTATCCTAGTTCTTATGGCGTTTTGGTTGGAGACTGTGAAGATTTTGGTATAACAGGTTGAAAGACAATCATTACATCTAACTCTTGGTTGGTAATTTCCGGCGGAAGCTGGATTTGCAGAATTCCATCATCACCAATATATGTTCTAATCTTAATGCTTTCCATAACTGACCTCCAAGTTTATTATATTATCAGTATTTGGGCAAGTTTAACTTTGTTTATAAACCATTTCCATTCTCAGCTTTTCAATCTCCAATCTCAACTTGTCATTCTCCATCCTCAACTTAGCATTCTCCTCCCTAATCAACTCAACTTCATTTCTCTTACTCAAAGCCTGATTAATTGCCAACTTCCGCATATCTAGCGAGAACCAACGCTGATAAGTTTGCGTATGAACTTGTACACTATGCCCCAAATTATCCGCCGCCGCTTTAATTGGTATTCCCAAAATATGCGCCCGAATTGCCCAAGCATGACGTAAATCATAAGGTTTAAAATCCAATCCTATCTTACGAAACCACCAACTAACTCGCTGTGTTAACGCCGTTATCTCTGCATGATTTGTGTTATCTTTTTTAGCGATCGCACCCCTTAACATCTCTAAATATTTAGGATTTCTCAAATCAAAATCCTCAATCCATTGTCGATATAATGGTAATGCTTCTCTCTCACCAGTTTTACAATCTTTATGAACTTTCCATGTCAAATCTGTATTTTCTTTACTCAACCACCAATCAACATCAGGATTAATAAAAAGTTCCCGTGGACGTAAACCAAAGACCGCTAACATTCCATAAGTCCACCGCCAAAGCTGCCAACTATCTTGAACATTTTGATTAACTTGATTACCTCTATTATGTTGGTAATTTTCAAACTTGATAATTCCCTCAGATATTTCTGCATCGGTCGGTATATTCCGGGAATTATTCTCAGGCATTTTGGAATATTTAGATAAATCAATTTCGATATTGAATGTCACACAAAATGCAGCGATCGCTTTAGCTGCATTATACTTAGCCCATTCTTTATCAATTTGTTCAATTGAACTTATCAGATTTTCCGCAGTTGCCAAATCTTGAGGATTGGTAAATCTCTTGGTACGGGAAAAGTAATAAAAAAAAGTATGTTCGCTTTTAGTTGCGCGTTTGTGAGTTTTAAAATACTCCTCTTCAAATTTTTCAAGTAATTTCCCTATAGTTTGAAAATCTTTTTTAATTGCCTCATTTCCTAAATATTTATCATTCCATTCAAAAGTTTTACGAGCGATTAACTTTCCTAATTCATAAGCTTCTTCCTCAGCCGTCTTGAGTCCATCCAAGTTAGCGGGAATATTCAAGCTGAGATTGTATTGCTTTCTCCCAGTACCATTGCTATCTTTGTCTCCCGGTTTAATTGGTAACGTCGCCCGTAATTGCAGACTTCCATTCGATTCTCTAATTGTTACCTTTGCCTTTGCAGACTTCAAACGCAGATTAACTTTCTCTAATTCCAGTAGTACTTTCGTTCTCATGTGTTCTTTTTGCTGCTGTGCTTGCAGAGATGAGCAAAAAAACAGGCGATTTTTTAATCGCCTTGGTTCAGGACAACATTTAGATGATGCGTAAGTCTTGAACCTAGTTATGCTGTGTTTTTAGCCTATATTTAGCCTAAAAATAAATGTGTTATCAGCGAACAATGCTTATCGCTGACACTGTTTACTGCAAACATTAGGCTGTTGAAAAAAATTAAACCACAAAAAGGATTACTCCGGCCCTTATCACGGTTATGACGGCTTCGCCATCTTCGCACGCGATATGGACTTGGCACTCAACAGCCCAACCTGGGGATTAATTGGCGCTCCTTGGAATGAAAAAGCTCAGGCTAAGAAGGCTGAAGCTAAAGCTAAGGCTGCCGTTTAGGGAAATGGGAGACTGAGATAAGTAAGGATAACCTGGGGCTAAAACCCCAGGGGGGAGTTGGGAATACAAAATTCAAAATTGAAAGATTAAAAATTTATTTTGATTTTTGCATTTTGAATTTTGAATCATATTCCCACCTCTCACTCCCGCCTCAAATCCTCATTCCTCGCTCAGTAAAGAATTCAGTAACCTTGGAGATCCAGAAATGCCTCAGAATCCAGAAAAAATTCAAGATCACGTCGAGTTATTCCACCAGCCTGAGTACCAACAGCTATTTGAAAACAAAAAGCAGTTTGAAAACGGTCACGAACCCGAAGAAGTACAACGGGTTGCAGAGTGGACAAAGGGTTGGGATTATCGTGAAAAGAACTTCGCTCGTGAAGCTTTAACCGTTAACCCTGCTAAAGGCTGCCAACCACTAGGAGCAATCTTTGCTGCTGTTGGTTTTGAAGGTACTCTACCTTTCGTTCAAGGTTCTCAAGGTTGCGTTGCTTACTTCCGCACCCACTTAACCCGTCACTACAAAGAACCATTCTCTGGTGTATCTTCTTCAATGACTGAAGATGCAGCCGTGTTTGGTGGTCTGCAAAACATGATCGACGGGTTGGCGAACTCTTACCAACTCTACAAGCCCAAGATGATCGCTGTCTGCACCACCTGTATGGCAGAAGTAATTGGTGATGACTTACAAGCCTTCATCAACAACTCTAAGCAAGCTGGTTCAGTTCCTCAAGATTTCCCAGTACCTTACGCTCACACCCCTAGCTTTGTCGGTTCCCACATCACTGGTTACGACAACATGATGAAGGGAATTCTTTCTAACTTGACCGCAGGTCATAAGAAAGAAACCAGCAATGGTAAAATCAACTTCATCCCAGGTTTTGACACCTACGTAGGCAACAACCGCGAAATCAAGCGGATTGCTTCTTTGTTCGGCTTTGACTACACAATTCTAGCCGACAACAGCGACTACCTAGATTCACCAAACACAGGTGAGTTTGATATGTACCCAGGTGGTACAAAGTTAGAAGATGCAGCAGATTCAATTAATGCGAAAGCTACGATCGCTCTGCAAGCACACTCTACACCCAAAACCCGCGAGTACATCGAAAAAGAATGGAAGCAACCAACCTCAGTTTCCCGTCCTTGGGGCATTAAGGGTACTGATGAATTCTTGATGAAACTCAGCGAATTGAGTGGTATCCCCATTCCTCAAGAATTGGAAATCGAACGCGGTCGTGCAGTTGATGCCATGACTGACTCTCACTCATGGATTCACGGCAAGCGCTTCGCTATCTACGGCGAACCAGATTTAGTATACAGCGTAGTTGGCTTTATGCTAGAAATGGGTGCTGAACCTGTGCATATCTTGGTTCACAACAGCAACGAAGTATTTGAAGTAGAAATCAAAGAATTGCTTGCTTCTAGCCCCTTCGGTCAACATGCAACTGTTTGGCCTGGTAAGGACTTGTGGCACATGCGTTCATTGTTGTTCACCGAACCAGTAGACTTCCTGGTTGGTAACACCTACGGTAAGTACCTGTGGCGCGACACCAAGATTCCCCTCGTGAGAATCGGCTACCCCATCATGGATCGCCACCACTTACACCGCTACGCCACCATTGGTTATCAAGGTGTGATCAACCTCCTCAACTGGACTGTAAATACCCTGTTTGAAGAAATTGATCGCAACACCAACATTCCTTCTAAGACAGATATTTCCTACGACTTGATTCGTTAGAAATTGCGTAGAAACACAACGTGTTAATTAAAGGGTGAAGAAGGGGAGTCGGGAGTAGGGAATAGGGAATAGGGAAATATCCAAACCCAATTCCCCATGCCCAATCCCCAATCCCCAATTCCCCTTTTTCTTGATAGCATTTACCCAAGGTATCTATAAATGGAAACCATCAATCACACTCACGAACATACTCACACTCATCCTCATCCTAATTACCATCCACCTAACCAGAAAGAACCAGGATGGTTCCACAATCTTTTTAATCCGTTACGCCATGTGGTGGATGAAATTCAGGTTAAAAATAATCGCATCGCTCATCTAATTTGCCAAACAATTCCTTGTTGTTGTCCCTTTGAGCGACAAATTAAATTATTTGGGAAGTCTATTGATATTCCACCACTATGTAAGCTCAATCCTTTATATGACGAATTTGTAGGATTGCGTTTCCGCGCTCTATCTTACCTCGCCGATGTATGTGGAGAGGATGTCACAAAATACATTTGCTAATTATTGGGCATGGGGCATTGGTCATTAGTCATTGGTCATTAGTCATTAGTTGTTAGTTATTCAAAGGACAAATGACAAATGACAAAGGACAATTAACAATTAAGAGAAGAGAGATGAAAAGCACCCAAGGCAAAATCAACGAGCTGCTGACTGAGACAGGATGTGAACATAATCAGCACAAACAAGCGGAAAAGAAAAACAAATCATGCGCTCAACAGGCACAACCTGGCGCGGCTCAAGGGGGCTGTGCCTTTGATGGTGCAATGATTGCTCTAGTGCCGATCGCAGATGCTGCTCATTTAGTCCACGGGCCGATCGCCTGTGCTGGTAATTCCTGGGGCAGTCGTGGTAGTCTGTCGTCTGGCCCTCAACTCTACAAAATGGGCTTTACCACTGACTTGGGTGAAAATGATGTCATCTTCGGTGGCGAAAAGAAACTCTACAAAGCAATTTTGGAACTTCACGAGCGCTACCAACCAGCAGCAGTATTCGTCTATGCCACTTGCGTTACAGCCCTAATTGGCGATGATATGGATGCTGTCTGCAAAGCGGCGGCTGAGAAAATTGGTATTCCTGTTGTTCCCGTCATTGCCCCAGGATTCATTGGTAGTAAAAATCTGGGCAACCGTTTTGGTGGCGAAGCTTTATTAGAATATGTTGTCGGAACAGCAGAACCGGAACATACAACGCCCTATGATATTAACTTAATCGGCGAATACAATATCGCCGGTGAAATGTGGGGAGTAACACCACTGCTAGAAAAATTAGGCATCCGTATTTTGTCTAAAATTACGGGCGATGCTCGCTACGATGAAATTCGCTATGCCCACCGCGCCAAGCTCAACGTCATGATCTGCTCACGAGCGCTGCTCAATATGGCGAGAAAGATGGAGGAGCGTTACAACATCCCTTACATTGAAGAGTCTTTCTACGGCATCGATGATATGAATCGCTGTCTGCGAAACATCGCCGCTAAATTAGGCGGCGCTGATTTACAGGAGCGGACAGAAAAGCTAATTGCAGAAGAAACTGCTGCTTTAGATTTGGCATTGGCTCCTTATCGCGCTCGACTCAAAGGTAAGCGGGTTGTGTTATATACAGGTGGTGTCAAGAGTTGGTCGATTATTTCCGCTGCTAGAGACTTAGGAATTGAAGTTGTTGCTACCAGTACTCGGAAAAGTACTGAGGAAGATAAAGCCAAAATCAAGAAATTGATTGGCAACGATGGCATCATGCTGGAGAAAGGCAACGCTCAAGAATTGCTACAACTGGTTAAAGACACTCGCGCAGATATGCTGATTGCTGGTGGACGTAACCAATACACAGCTTTGAAAGCTCGGATTCCTTTCCTTGATATCAACCAAGAACGCCACCATCCTTATGCAGGTTATGTGGGAATGATTGAGATGGCGCGGGAACTGTACGAAGCTCTGTATAGCCCGATTTGGGAACAAATACGCAAACCCGCTCCTTGGGAAGAAGAGGAGGAAGTTTAATGGCGATCGTTACCGCTTCTAACAAAGCACTGACAGTTAATCCCCTCAAGCAAAGTCAAGCTTTGGGCGCAACCTTAGCCTTTTTGGGATTGAAAGGGACAATGCCCTTATTCCACGGTTCTCAAGGTTGTACTGCTTTCGCCAAAGTTGTGCTGGTGCGGCATTTCCGGGAAGCGATTCCCCTTGCTACGACAGCGATGACGGAAGTCACTACAATCTTGGGTGGTGAAGAGAATGTGGAGCAAGCAATTCTGACTCTGGTGGAAAAGGCTAATCCAGAAATTATTGGTTTATGTAGTACTGGGTTAACAGAAACTAGAGGAGATGATATTGAGGGTTTTCTTAAGGAAATCCGCGATCGCCATCCCGAATTGAATGATTTAGCGATCGTTTTTGCACCTACTCCAGATTTTAAAGGTGCGTTGCAAGATGGTTTTGCCGTTGCTGTCGAAAGCATAGTTAAGGAAATTCCTCGCGCGGGTGGACTCAGAACTGAACAAGTCACAATTTTGGCGGGTTCTGCCTTCACACCTGGGGATGTACAGGAAATTAAAGAGATAATCACGTCCTTTGGATTAGTGCCGATCTTTGTACCTGACCTTGGCGCTTCTCTAGATGGTCACTTAGAGGATAATTATAGTGCGGTTACAGTCAGTGGGACTACCTTAAAACAGCTACGAGAAGTAGGTAGTTCTGCTTTTACCCTGGCATTAGGTGAAAGTATGCGGGGGGCTGCCAAGATTCTGGAAGAACGCTTTGGCACACCTTATGAAGTGTTTGGCGAACTGACGGGATTAGAACCAGTAGATGAGTTTATCCAAGCATTGGCGATTCTGAGCGGTAATAGCGTACCCGAAAAATACCGCCGCCAACGTCGTCAGTTGCAAGATGCGATGCTGGACACCCACTTTTACTTCGGTGCAAAACGAGTTTCCTTAGCACTGGAACCAGATTTGTTGTGGTCAACCGTGCATTTCCTGCAATCGATGGGAGCGCAGATTCATGCAGTGGTGACAACGACGCGATCGCACCTCTTGGAAAAACTTCCGGTTAAAAGCATCACCATCGGCGACTTAGAAGACTTTGAGAGTCTAGCGGGTGGTTCTGATTTGCTAATTGGTAACTCGAATGTGGGTGCGATCGCTAAACGGCTCTCGATTCCTCTTTATCGTTTAGGATTGCCCATTTATGACCGTTTAGGTAATGGCCAATTTACTAAAGTTGGCTATCGAGGCACGATGGAACTTTTGTTTGGCATAGGCAACCTGTTTTTAGAGGCAGAAGAAGCGAGAGTTAAGCAGTTCCAAGAGTTCGGAACTGTGAGCGCAGAGTTTTGAATTCACACTTGAAATTCAAAACAGTTCAGTTAAGAGTTGATCCTCCCTAACCCTCCTTAAAAAGGAGGGAATAGAGCAAGTCTTAAATTAGCCCCCCTTTTTAAGGGGGGTTGGGGGGATCTTCCGAGGCTAAATATCACCAACTGAACCGTATTGCTTCAAAATTCAAAACTTTAGAGAGGAGAATTACAATGAAAATAGCCTTCACGACGAGTGACCGAGTTCATATTAATGCTCACTTCGGATGGGCAAAAATGATTGATGTTTATGAAATTACCGATGAGGGATATCACTTCGTAGAAACCCTCAATTTTGAAGGCGAACTCAAAGAAGATGGGAATGAAGATAAAATCAACCCAAAACTTGAGGCAATAGGCGACTGTACGATTGTTTACGTAACAGCAATTGGTGGTAGTGCCGCCGCTCGGTTAATCAAGAAAGGTGTCACCCCAGTGAAGGCGCGATCGGAAGAAGAAGAAATTAGTGAAGTGCTAAACAAGTTAGTGAAAACCCTCAAAGGTAATCCTCCACCTTGGTTGCGTAAAGCTTTACAACCAAAAACAACAAACTTTGCTGATGAAATCGAAGACGAAGCAACAGTATGACCGCAAATAATAGTGTTAACGGAACCGCTACAACTGAAGTCTTGAACTCCCCTTTTCTTAAGGTATTAATCAAACAAATCCGTGGTCAAGACAGTTATGGAGTTTATCGTACTTGGTCGGATGAGTTAATTCTCAAACCCTTTATTGTTACCAAACAAAAGAAACGGGAAATCTCCGTTGAGGGCGAAGTTGATGCGGTAACTCAAGCCCGGATTATGGCATTTTTTCGAGCTGTAGCGGCTGGGATTGAACAAGAAACGGGTTTGATATCCCAGGTTGTAGTTGATTTGAGCCATGAAGGATTTGGCTGGGCGCTAGTTTTTTCTGGTCGTCTTTTGTTAACTGTGAAAACCCTGCGAGATGCTCATCGCTTTGGCTTTGACTCGCTAGATAAATTAGCAGAAGAGGGAGAAAACTACGTCAAAAAAGGTCTTGATTTGGCGAAGCGCTTTCCTGAAGTTGGCAAAATTTAATTAGTCATTAGTCATTGGTCATTGGTCATTAGTAAAAGACAAATGACTAATGACATAGACGCGCCAGCGGCTTCCCGCAGGGTAGGATGAAGGACGAAGGACAAATGACTATTGAGGAACTACAAGGACAAATCAGACGGCTGAACAGCAAAGCAGGTCAAATGAAAATGGATCTGCATGATTTAGCTGAAGGGCTACCAACAGATTACAACCAACTTATGGATGTTGCCGCCGCAACTTATGAAATCTATCGCCAGTTAGATGAACTTAAGCAACATCTGAAACAATTGGAAAATGCTAAATAACCTAAAAGGAAAAAGATACAAGCCCCTAACAATCATGGGGATTGTTAATTTTGACTTTTGACTTTTGACTTTTGAATTCGGAGCGAAGCGACGTGACTGGAACTATTGATGAATTCAAGAAGCTCGTAGATGCAGAAGAATTTTTCCAATTCTTTAACATGTCCTACGACTTAGAAGTTGTAAATGTACATCGTCTACATATTCTGAAAAAGTTTTCTCAATATATGCAGGAAATTGATGATAATTCTCCTGACTTGAGCGAAGAAGAGAGACTAAATCAATATTCTTTGGCTTTACAAAAAGCTTATCAGGTATTTATCGAATCGACAGCTTATGAACAAAAGCTGTTCAAAGTGTTTAACGATAAGCCGAAAAATGTAGTCACACTGACAGAAATCACTTCTGATTAGGAGGTATAAATTGGTTAACCTAACGCCTACCGAATTAGAACGCTATCGTCGCCAAATGATGCTTCCAAATTTTGGCGAAACAGCACAGAAACGCCTGAAGTCAGCGACAGTTTTGGTTACAGGTGTGGGGGGATTAGGCGGTACGGCGGCGCTTTACCTAGCAGTAGCGGGCGTTGGGCGGCTAATCCTAGTCCGGGGTGGTGACTTGCGGCAAGATGATATGAATCGTCAAGTTCTCATGACTGATGATTGGGTAGGTAAGCCAAGGGTATTCAAAGCTAAAGAAACTCTGGATGCGATTAATCCTGATGTCCAAGTGGAAGCTGTTCATGATTACATCACCCCGGAAAATGTAGATTCGTTAGTGCAGTCGGCTGATATGGCTCTTGATTGCGCCCACAATTTTACAGAGCGCAATTTGTTAAATGAAGCCTGTGTGCGATCGCGTAAGCCAATGGTGGAAGCTGCAATGAATGGGATGGAGGCTTACCTGACGACGATTATTCCTGGTGTGACTCCTTGCTTATCTTGTCTGTTTCCAGAAAAGCCTGAGTGGGATCAGCGTGGCTTTTCAGTTCTAGGCGCTGTTTCTGGAACACTAGCTTGTTTAACAGCACTGGAAGCTATCAAACTGATCACTGGGTTTAGTCAGCCTCTATTGTCACAATTGCTGACAATCGACCTAAATCGGATGGAATTTGCTAAACGCCGTTCTCACCGCGATCGCTCTTGTCCAGTATGCGGTAATAGTGCGCCCTGGAGACACGCGCAATCCAATTCGATGGAACCCACAGCCACAGGTATTGCACAAAATAGTTAATTTTCGTCCCCACCTGAAATCAGAATAACTAATCGCTACAAATCAGGAGACTTAATGGCCGTTATTTTATCAGAAAAAGCAGAATTTCATCTGCGGGCATTCCTCAAAGGTTCCGCACCCGATGCTGATGGCGCAACGAAAGGTGTCCGCATCTCTGTAAAAGATGGTGGTTGCAGTGGCTACGAATATGCGATAGACATCACCAGCAAGCCTCAACCAGATGATTTGGTAAGTCAGCAAGGCAAAGTGCTGGTTTACGTTGATGCCAAAAGTGCGCCGTTATTAGACGGAGTTATCGTTGACTTCGTTGAGGGAGTGATGGAAAGCGGTTTTAAATTCATCAACCCCAATGCAACTGATACTTGCGGTTGTGGAAAGTCCTTCAAAACAGACGACGGTACGCCTACTGGTGTACCTTGCAGCTAACATCATTCCGTTAGCGCTAGGTCAGTTATAGAGGCTTCTCATAGACGCGTTCCGTAGAGTTTCAATGCTCTTGAGATAGCTTCTAGTTCGCATTGCATCTCTTATCCCTATAGAGAAGCCAACTAAGCGTAGCATCTCTATAAGAAGAAGGGAAGCAAGAAGTAGGATAGGTTGCTCAAAAAATTCGTAAATTAGACCAACTTTATAACGTTTGAGGAGAATCTGAAAATGGCTACCTACCAAGTTAGATTAATCAACAAAAAAGAAGACCTCGACACTACAATTGAAGTTGACGAAGATACTTACATTTTAGACGCAGCACACGAAAACGATATTGACTTGCCAGCTTCTTGTCAAGCAGGTTCTTGCTCTAGTTGTGTAGGCAAAGTTGTTGAAGGTGAAATTAATCAAGACGATCAAAACTTCCTGGATGACGAGCAGATGTCTAAAGGATTCGCTCTACTTTGTGTCACTTATCCTCGTTCTAATTGCACAATTAAGACACATCAAGAACCTTATCTCGTTTAAACTATTAGTTTGGTTGCTGCCTTTGACGACCAAATGAAATATGAAGGATGAAGGATGAAAAATACTTCCTTCTTCCTTTCACAATTTTTCATTTATAATTCAATGTTTACCCACTTCAGTGTAACTGGCTGTTCATTAGAATTATTGAGAACAGGAGAACGAGGAATCGTCACTTTCTGTAAAAATAAAGATGAAACAATCTTGCAAAAGCTGATATCAATGGGCGTAGCACCAGGGGCTACTGTAACTTTAGAACAAAATTTTCCTTCGTTTATTATTAAACTAGGAAATACATCTTTAGCACCAGATATAGAAAGTATCCGCGCTATTTATATCCGCATTATTAATAATTAAATTATAGCAGATTACAACTTGGTGAGGTACAGATGATTTTAAGGGCACAGCACTGCTGTGCCTCTACCTGTGTACTTAATTTACCGGAAAAATGCTGTATTTAACATCTACATAAGATTGTCTTAAAAATAATTTTCACTTCGTAATTAAAAGATTACAGAGCAAGCATTCATTGTAAATACGAATTACGAATTACATTGACCCCACTCCTGTCCTAATTGACTCCAGGAGTGAGGTCACTCAATTTATGATTATGAATGCAATTTGGTATTAGAGATAAAACCGCTTGCAAGAAAAGTTGTCCATATTTTAATCAACAGCAACTATCACATCTGATGATTTAATCACAGCATAAGCCTCCTTACCTTCTGTAAGCCCCAGCTTTTCCGCTGATGATTTTGTAATTATTGATACTAACTCTACTCCTGGTGCAATTTCTAAGGTTACTTCAGTATTAACTGTGCCAGGTACAATTTTTTTTACAGTACCTTTGATAGAATTACGAGCGCTAATTTCCATTTTTCGTTTGTGTTTTACTTATTTTTACTTAAATAAACTAGCAAGTTTTGGTTGAAAAAGTAAAACTTTTGAGATTTCTTAATAAGTTTAAGCATGACAAAGTAAATATCAGCGTAATATCTCTGCTTTATTAAACACAAGATTCAATGGAAACATGATATCAAATTTGAGCTTTAACAATGAGCTGAAAACCATTGTTAAAGCTAGGAAAACTCCTGCCACAGTATATTAATCACTATGTATACAAAATTTTATCCGCTATTATTCTAGATTATGAATTTACATTGTAAAAAATACTGCATTTTAATTGCTTTTAAATATTATTTCTTAGATATATGCGGGGATCTTTATAAATGATTCATAATTCAAACTTATCAAGGTGCAACTGTTTTAATGTATGCAGCATCAACCGGAAAAACAGAAGTAGTCAAGTTACTTTTACAGCATCAGCCTAATTTGTATTTGAAAAATCTAGATGATTATAAAGCGATAGATTTTGCTAGCAACGTAGAAGTTTTAAGGATTCTGAAAAATGCCACAAAGTCAGATATCGGGCAAAACTTATCATGACCCTACCAAGCATTCTTACTTATCGGTACAACTTGATCCAAATTATGTAGATGCTTCAACACAGCCATCTCCATTTAAAGTTTATCCAAAGTTTTATCGGAGAGTGAAATTAAATCTCAATAATCCGGTTCATTCTTTTATCTCTTTAACCAGTGCGATAACTTTGGAAAAGGTGTATAAAGATGGCCCTTATAAACTGCGGGTAAATCCATCAGCAGGCGCTCTGTATCCCACAGAAGTTTACGTACAGGTTCGTGGCGTGGAGGGAATAGTAGATGGGATATATCATCTAGAAGTTGAGAATAATTGTCTAACTCTTATCTATGAATTAATTGATGATGGGTTAGAAAATTATATTATACCGGGTAAAAGTATCAACGGATTCATTTTTTTAATTAGTTGTGTTTATTATAGGTCTAGCTGGAAATATCAAAACAGGAGCATAAGATATTGCTTCTTAGATAGCGGACACCATTTAGGTGCGTTCGCCTCTGGCGTGGCGAAGCCTCTCGCAGCTTCAGCTTTTCTCCACAACCGAGATATACAACTAATTTTTGACTTTGATAAACTTGCTCTCAATTCAGATTTGGGTTTTGAGAATAAGGAGTTTATTACTGCTTGTGCGGTGTCAGGAGAAATACAAGATAAGAAAATCAGACACTTAAGACTGAAAGTTCCTTTTGTCTCTGGTACTGATTATTTTGAATCCAATCAATTTATTGAAGATGCCTATCAAGCAACTACTCTGCAAAAGAGTCGTCAGCAGAAATTAGAGTATCCTCAATTTAATTTTGATCGGGATAAATTTTATCAAACAGTTTGGGCTAAACGTTCTATTAGACGTTTCCGGAAAGAGTTTATTTCTCAAGAAGATTATTTATATGTAGTGCAACAACTTCAGCAGTCAATACCGACAGAGAACTATGAGGAGATAGAAATTTACTCAGTGGTGCATCGAGTAAAAGGAATGACACCTGGGTTATATAAAGGTACGTATCTGGTTAAAGCGGGTAACTTTAGTGAAAAGACAGGTTACTTATGTATTAATCAAGCTATTGCTAAAGATGGCGCTGTAACTTTATTTTTTGTGTCAGATTATTTAAACTATCAAACTGCTATGCAAATAGCTGGTTTTTTTGGACAGAGGCTTTATTTAACTAGTAATTATTTGGGGATTCAGTGTAGTGGTATTGGTGCTTATTATGATGATGAAACCCAAGAATTATTAGAAACAAATAAAGATGTACTTTATGGAATGGTGATTGGAATATAAGCAGGAAGCTAAAGAAATATGGTTAGAAATATGCATTACTTTAATAGTGATGACTCACATCCTATGCAACCGACATCGGCAGATATTATACTGCGGCAGCAACTAGAGTATTCTATTAGTAGATACTTTTATGAAGCTTGCGACCGCACCATTCAAAATCTTCTATCTAATTGTCGGTGGTATGTCACAACTCATGCCAATGCTCTAACATTGGTAATTGAATGTCCCGATCAAGTTACTAATTGGCGAATTCTGCAAAAAATTGTGCCAATGGGGACATTACTATATGGAATTGTTAGCAGTGCTAAAATCCGTGTTTGTCCGCCAGAGAGTCAAGGTGTACCTTTTGAAATGAGGGTAGATGAACTCTCTGTTTATCGGGATTGGGCATAATTCAATTTTGGATTTTGGATTAGTTAATATTCTGGCTAATGAGTGCAGCTACCTCTTCAAAGACTAAATCAGCAGAATGCTTAATAGCAGGACTTAACTCCAGTCCCAAATCAAGATTTGCCGCTTCAATTAAATAAACTGTTATATCTTCAGGAAAGTCATTTTGAAAGATTTTCCGTCCGGCGGCTAAAGCATTATCCCAACGAAAATCATGCAAGTTATAACTAGGTTCTGGCAAAGCTTCCAGTTCTTTTCCTGGAACTTTAAACACAGCACCCGGTTCAGAACCAGTTGAACTTGCATCAATAATAATTAATTGTTTACTACCTCTAGCTTGAAACATTACTTCCATCCCTGCGGTGCCACAGTCATAAACACGCACATTAGGATGAGGGTTTTCAGCTAGATATTTTTGTAAGCGTTGGGCAATGATTACGCCTACTGCGTCGTCACTGCGATTTAGATTACCGCAACCGATAATAGTTAGCATGGAATGAAATTTAATTGTTTAAGCTTTTACAAAGATACTTTTCTAAACCTATGTCCATCTGGTTGTACAACTACAAATGCGCCTACTAATTCGATTTCTGAGTAAGTTTCTATAACTCGTACCAGTTCGTTATGAACTTTATTCACAGTTGTAGGTAGGATTCGGAGATAGATTACTCCAGATCCCATTGCTCTAACAAAAACAAGATTTCCGTAGTCTCTATCTCGCGTGATGAGAATACGGTTTTGTTCCTGCGCTGTTCTAAGTATTTCTTCATCACTTGCTTGCGAAAGACCAATCTGAGCAACAAGAACTACATCATGTCCGGTATCAACTAGAAACCTTGCTGTCACAGCATACACATCTTGATCTAGTAATAATCTCATGCTCAAATAGATACTAAGCGAATGTCTTCAGCGGCCACTAAAGCAATTGCGTATCCTAAGCAGGCACGAATATCTTCAATTTGTAGGTCTGGATAGTAGTCTCGGATAATTTCTTCAAATGAAAGTCCGTCATTAAGTAGTTCAAGAATGCTTTGTACAGTGATGCGTGTTCCTGCGATGCAAGGTTTACCGAAATGAATGTGAGAGTTAACTACGATTCTGTCCATTTAACTATAAACTAATAATATGTTTCCTAAATTATAAAATAAGAGGTTGCACTGTATGTATAAATGCAGCGAAGCATAGTTTAAAGCTTAAGATCATAGTAAAGGTATAAGACTAAGAACAACTCATCATCAAGCTTCTGCTGAAACTGATTATTTCGAGTTTTTGCCATAATCTGTAAAATATGAGGCTCTGACTGGTAGGACAGACAAAGCCTCTGAAAAATAATTTCTCAGTCGGAAACTATAAATCTACACCATGTTTCTTGGCAATTTCAGTAAGTTTCTCACACTGATCTTGTGACACTTTAGTTAATATCTCTTCAGCCTGTTCTTTAGTACTTCCTTCTTTAGGAATTAAATACTTGACATAAAGAGATACAAAATCAGCAGCGATCGCTAAACCGGATAAAGCGTGTTTATCAGCTTCCTTGCCAGCGATCGCAGCTACCAATCCGGCTTTAATTGGGTCTGGTTTAACTTTCATGAACTGCTCGACAAGTTTAGGAATGTAATCTGCTGGTGGCAAATTATCTAACTTACTTCTATCGGGAGTAAAGTTACATTCTGCGGCTTGAGCCTGCTCTAAAACACACCATTCTATGTATTCTTGCAATGCTGCATCGGGAACGCGAGGGAGATAATTATGTAGCGCTAAATCAGACACAAGCTTACCGTGTAAATTGCTGTTTTATGCAAATGCATTAAGGCAAGCCTAACGCATCGTTTCTATAAGTTTTGGTGTGTTACGCTACGACTGTTGAATAAATAGTTAGATTATTAGATATCTCAAGCAAAAATCATCCTAAAGTAAAGCGATAATGCCCATCATAGTGAAATAATTGTCGATTAACAGTAAAACCACAATTACGAGGATATATTTTAAAGAATATTTACAGATGTATTAAAGTTGTATTTCTCATGGGAATCTTAAGAATATTATCACCCGTTTTGATTAATTAGTTTAAGGAAGGCAAAGTTAGCTATGGGAAAAGATTATGTTTTATTTCTGCATGGCGTAAATGTACGGGAATGTCATTGTCTAGGTCAATCCGTTGTTTGGGGATGAACGCAATAAGTAGCAGCGATCGCTGAAGTAGCAAATATCCCCATTTCCCAAATGCTGGCAACTGAGAGCCACAATTCATTTGTTTCATCGGCAATATGGGCGATTGCTGCTTCATTCAAAAGCTCTGGTTGGGTAAACCACCATAACCAGCACTGCGTATCTAGTAAAAGTTTCACTCCTCACCGCCCTCAAATGCTGCCAAAATTTCTTCTGGCAAAGGGGCATTGAAATGATCTGGCATTACAAAACGCCCTTTATCTTGCCCTAAACTATTGAGTCGATTTGATGAATTGCGAAACGGAACCAACTTGGCAACAGGAATACCTCGGTTGGAAATAATGATTTCTTCTCCAAGTTCTACGCGCGACAACAGCTTTGAGAGATTCGTTTTAGCTTGATGAATATTTACAGTTTCCATAAGATTAAACTAAGTTTAGTCTGGTTGCCACAGTGAAACAAGGGCGATGTCTACGACGGGCTACGCCTACGCTCAGTTAGATGAGCGATCCAGTAAGGTGTAAGTGAACGTTGTCCATGATTATGATATGAAAACTTTTACTGCGATCGTTGAAAGAGACCCTGATACTAAGTTCTATGTTGGCTATGTCCCTGGCTTTCCTGGAGCGCATTCTCAAGGTGAAACCTTGAATGAATTGCAGGAAAATTTACGTGAAGTTATTGAAATGCTTCTAGAGGACAAGGATCTAGTGTTCGAGACAGAGTTTGTAGGTATACAAAAGATTGTAGTTCAGTAGACTATGAGTAATGTTCCTGTTCTAAAACAGCGATTGCCTGTGGTGGATTATTTATTTTGTGCGATCGTTTCTAACAGACGCTACTTGAGGAATATGAGTACAACAAGCAGCCTTTACGCAGAAATTTGGAGAAATAATCAATGGGAGCCAATCCCTGAAGCAAAGTGGTCAAAAGGCAAAAGAGTACCAGTGTGTTACCTGAGACTCGGTACACCATACGAACTATACGCTGCTCTTGTCGGTTATTATCATAACTCTCTTAGCTACTATCACTGGCATACAGAGAAAATAGTTCCAGTTTTAGAACCGCGTGGATTACCTGAAGACATGAATGTTATTTATAAGGATTATTTTAAAAACGATCGTATCGGAATAGAACACCACTTTACTTGGTTTATGGTTCAAGAGATTATTGACTATGATTGGGATAGAAAATTTCCGCCATGTAAGGGTTATGTAAATCATCAGTATGCCTCTTTGTTCTCTAGTTTGGCTCCTTTTCCAGATGATTTACCAGACGATGAACCTATTTATATGACGAAAAAAGACAATACAACTGAAGTTTCATGGGTAGAGAGTTATCGAGAATACGTGGGTTGTGTAGACTACTTTATTCAAGAATTGCTTAAGTTAGGAAATCCCAGAGAAATTAGAATTCTTTTTTGGCTCCATTAAACAGTTAATAACTGTATGACATCACGAAATAGGAACCGTGCAACGTGACGTATTTCTAGACTTGAAGAATTGTGAAAGTGTTTTGATGTTTAAAGATATGTAAAAGAGTATACCAACTATTTATATTTACATCATACGTCTAGTGTGATTATTACCGCTTTATGGCGGTTCTAAAGTATGAGATTATGCTGTTAGAGTTTCAGCAAATGCAATAGTGATGAGCTAATGACTAACCAAATAATAATCAGCCATTAGCTATTACATTCTCTAAGCAGTCCGAAAACGCGCTAACTCCTCACCAGTCTTAGCATCATGGGCGTGAACTGTACACACCAAACATGAATCAAACGATCGCGCCACATGACCAACTTCCACTGGATCGCTAGAATCGTAAATAGGTGTCCCAATTAAAGCTTCTTCAATGGGGCCGCGGATTCCTTCACCATCACGAGGGCCGATATTCCAAGTACCAGGGGCAATCACTTGGTAATTCTTAATTTTACCGCCCTCCACTTCTACCCAGTGAGATAAAGAACCGCGTGCTGCTTCCGTTGCACCCCAACCACGTCCATCTTTTTCTGTGGGTTTGATATACCAGGGGTCGTTTAATTTGAATTCGCGTAAACAGTGTTCAGCTTGCCGATATAACTTGACAAGTTCATGAACTCGTGCAAGTTGACGCACATGAATACTAGCACCACCCATTCGTTTAAAGACATCTAGAATAAAGCCGTCGTAGTGTTGCCAAGATTCGCCATGTTTACCACCAGCTACTAATTGACGCGCTAAGGGGCCAGTTTCCAAACGTCCGAAGTCTTTGTGAAGGACTGCACTCGACCAAGAGTAGGCGTTATCGAAGTCTTTGGTATTGATTGCAGTGGGTTTAGTAGTGCGATCGCTAGGGTGAATATCTTCTGTCCCTTCATCGTACCAAGAGTGAGTTGTATTCTCGCGGATAAATGACTGATCCATTAAGGTGTGAGTGTCTGCAAAGCTGTCGTACACTCCACTTTTCATGATCATTGCCGCATTTCGTCCTTCAATAGTCGGCTTTTGGTATTTATCTTCATGGGCTAAATATCCCCAAGTCACATATTTACCCACACCAGCGCCATATCTATCTAAACCGATATCTAAACCCATGCGCCAATAAAAGCCTAAGTCGGAATCTCGATGATTTCGGTCTTCATCCAACCAATCTCTGAAGTCATCATAAGTTTGGATTTGTTCGTAGCGTTCTAAAGAACAACCCAGCCACACTGGTTCTAACCAATTGGTGCGGAAGTATTCAAGAATCGCCCAAGCGCGGGTAATGTCTGTTAAAGTGGGGGCGCACATCACGCCACCGGGAACCATGTAACTAGAATGGGGCCATTGTCCGCCCAATAGTGCATAAATTTCTACGGGTTTAGCGGAAATTGTTATGCCTAGTTCGTAAGATTTGCCTGTGAAAGCGGCAAAGCGTCTAACAGCTTCGTCATAATAGCGACTATTGCGGTATTTTTTATTAGTTAAATCAATAGCAAATAATCCATAAAAATAGCGAGGGATGCTTTGAATTGTCTCGACAATTTGTCCAAGATTTCTAGCTAAAATCGCATTGCGGGGAACTTCTGTTTCCCAAGCTGTATCTAATGCCCAAGATGCACAAGTCAAGTGAGAACCGCCACAAATTCCGCAAATGCGAGGTGTGACAATTAATCCGGCTTGGGGGTCTTTACCACGTAGGATAACCTCAAATCCTCGGAAAAGTTCGGCGTGTGTCCAAGCGTTGACTACTCTTCCATGTTCAATATCAACTCGGACATCTAAATCGCCTTCAACTCTACCGACGGGCGATATATCTAATGATTGAATTGTCATTTGTCATTTGTCCTTTGTCATTTGTTACTTGTCATTTATCGTTGGTCATTTATCATTGGTAATTATTCACTCGCCCCCCTGCAAAATGGTCGAAATACTTGATTTCTCGTTGAGAGTTAGAGGGTAGCGTGAAAGGTTACGATCATTGGTCAAATCACAAAGGACAAATGACTAATGACTAATGACCAATGACCAATGACTAAACTGTAAAAAAGTCTTCTTCTGCCCAAGGTGGTGCGGCGTCTTTGGCAACCATTGTAAGTAAGGCGTAGTCTTTTTTGTTGACTCCTGGCGGTAATTCTTTGGGAACTCCCATCACTGTTTGGGTTTTAAATACGGTTCCTGGTTTGAGATCAAAGAAGGGAAATTCTGGTTCTGTGCAACCTAAACAAGGCATTCCGGCGCGAGTTTTGGATGAGACGCGGTTCCATAAGATGCGGTTGCAGGAAGAATGAGTCATGGGGCCGCGGCAACCTAAGTCATAAAATAGACAGCCTTTGCGTTGGCCAAATTCGGCGGTTGAGGCTTTGTAAGCAAAGTGGACGTTGCGGGTACAACCTGTTTGGGTATAGGTGTTGAAGAAGGTTTGAGGACGATTAAGTTCGTCGAAAGCAATGTCTGCTATGCGTCCAGTAGCGATCGCAACTAATATCTGCGTAATCCAGTCGGGATGGGCGGGACATCCAGGTATATTAATTACAGGTAATCCAGCTTGTGAGAGAAAATCTTTCCCTAAAAAGCCGCCTTCTTGACGTTTGAGGAATTGTAAACCTTCCGATTCGCTAGGATTAGGTGACATGGCAGGAATTCCTCCCCATGTGGCACAGTCTCCCACCGCTACAATAAATTGAGCAACTTTGGCGAGGTCTGCTAACCAATCTTTCATGGCGCGATCGGCAAAGCGATTCCATTCCCCAGTACAGTTGGGGGCATTAACAACGCTGCCTTCAAATACCAAGATATCCAAAGGAATTGCGCCAGAAATGCAATCCCGCAGCAGTGTTTGTAAGTTGTCGCCTAGTTCCAGTCCCAAGGAGGGATGCCAAAGTACCTTGATGCCAAAGTCGGCAATTAAATCGCAGACTGTCGGTTCTTCAGCGTTGAGAAATGACATACTATAGTCACTATAGAATAAAAATTTGTCAAGATGACCGAAAAATGGTTTTATGGTCGGGTTTCGACGATCGAGCAACAAGAAGATCGCAACGCTCTTAAAAAGCAACTAGAAAGGGGTAAAAATGTTGGATGCGATCGCTTTTACTGGGATATTCAAAGTCGTACAACCGAAGTGCGTAATGGATTGCAGCAATTAATTGATGATTTAAAAATATCACCAAAGGGTACTGTCACTGATTTAATTGTTACCAGGATTGACCGCATTGGGTCATCATCAAAACTATTTTACTCGCTATTGGAAGTATTACGGAGTAAGGGTATTAGGCTAGTAGCACTAGATCAAACAATTGATACAGAAAGTTTGGGTGGCGAGTTGACGATTGATATTTTGCTGGCAGCCAGTAAATTTGAAATAAAAATGTTGTCCAGTCGTGTATCTGCTGAACGTAAGCACCGTATGGTTCAGAAGAAAAGTCATCGGTTTGCGCCGTTTGGGTGGAAGATTGTTGATGATTCCTACGTCAAAGATGAAAGTTGGTGTGTTTCGCTACTAGAAGACAAGCGTAATTTTAGGGTTTGGGAACTAGCTTTATTTATATTTGAAATATTTAATAGTTATGGTAGTGCCAGAAAAACTTGCAATATATTAAATGAGATGTTTGGGGTATGTGGGAAAGTAGATGCAAAAAGCACAAAATCAAAAGGGAATCATCGGATAATGCCTGATGATATCGAGCAATTGGATTTATTTCAAAATCATAAAAAAACTTATCAACGATACCCTTGGACGGGCTTACAGTGGTCACCGACTGGACTAAAAAACTTCTTAGTAAATCCAGTTCATGCAGGCGGAACACCATTTAACGTCACTGCATCTAGTCCGTCAGGCAAACAAATTAAGCATTTTGATCAGTGGGATTGCAACTGGGATACCCATGAGGGGATAATTACCCGCGAACAACACGAACAAATAAAACGCACTATTCGCCAAAATCGCAATAATAAGTGGGCTGCAAGAAAAGAAGATATTAACCCATTTGCTAATTTATTGAAGTGTGGTAGATGTGAAGGCGCACTAACCCGGATGTCGTCCCGACGCGATCGCAATGGGCAATATACAGCCTACTATCAATGTACCTACTACTCCCTCGGCCGTTGCGATGCCAAGGAGATGCTTAGTAGTCGAAGTTTAGATTCACAAGTGGCTGATTTGCTAGTAAGCGAAGCTACTAGGCTAGCTGGCATGGTAAATTTTGAAGAAGATAAGCATCTTGAACCTACAGAAGTTAAAGAACTGCGGGAAACCATAGCAGGGCTGGAAAAGTTGCCTACTAATCCTTTTGTAGAAAAAGCCAAAGATGGTATCCGTGATCAAATCGCTAGTATCTTAAGCCTGCATGAAAACATCACAAAACGTAGCCTGTTGGTTCGAGAAGAGTTGGTGCAGATGTTTTGCGATCGTGAATACTGGGACAGTCGAACATCTGAGGATAAAAAACGAATACTAAATAAACTTGTCCGTCGTATTGTTGTTGACGGACGGGTTGTTTTGGGCATTGAGTTTTTTTAGTTTTCTTTGGCGGACAATTTCTCGGTATTCGTCTAATTGGCGTAACCAAAATTCTTTCTCTGATTCAATTCTCATTTGTAGCGTTCTCCATTAATAAATTTAGATTAGCTTTGAGTTGCAAATTTTCTGTTCTCTACGAACAACGTTCATTCGTTGCACCAACTTCGCAGCTGCTTTTAATTTTTTAATTGAGTGTTAGCGTACACCTAAGTTTAAGCAACCTATACACGCTGAACGGCTACGGAAATTCACCCCTTTTCCAAATTAAATTACGTCGAATAAATGTGCTTTTTGGACATTATTCAAGTCAGCATATTTATTCGTAGGTATTTTTATGGTGTGAATTTACAGCAAAAATTTCAGATAAATTAAGGACAGCACTATCACATAAAAACTTGTGAATAATACCATTTTACTTTAATAATGATGGTTCTTCAGTACTTACTATGCTAAATTATTAGTTAAAAACTGAAAACGATATTAAAATTGTATTAAAAGATTACTAAAAGCATTGCAATCATTGACATAGAATAAATATTTGTTGTTAACTGTA
>JAESGI010000286.1_pt1 | contig 23651 bp, 20 predicted proteins | sample 9269671 | NCBI WGS metagenome assembly JAESGI01 (sample SAMN14515641, study PRJNA621666) | algae metagenome | isolation source: Nostoc indistinguendum CM1-VF10 and co-occurring heterotrophs from gravelly... | place: USA: Clark Mountains, San Bernardino, California | collected 1998-06-05 | reverse complement strand
CTTGTAGAAGGTCGCCGAGGAGATGCCGTGCTTGCGGCAGACGTCTGCCGTCGCAGCTCCAGCCTCCTGCTCCTTCAGCATCCCGATGATCTGCTCTTCCGTGAACCGTGAGGGGCGCATCGTCCGTGGCCGTGATTGACGGACTCTACTCAAATCTGGAGGAAGATCAGGGTCTCAGGTCAACTGCGACTATCTATTCCCTAGGGTGTCCCAATGAGACAAGCGGTGCCGCTGCGACCGGTGCAACGACAACCCCAAGCACGGTCACACAAGCTGACTTAATTGGCCGACTTTTGGAAAACCAGCACTACTTCGCTGCGCATCGTTGTTATTTGGCCACGATTTCGGTCGACTTCGTCTATAGAGCGGCCAAAACGATTGATTATCCGAGGGAAGCGTTTCTGCGAGAGAGCGCGCTCGTCGCGCTCGACAAGTCGCAGGCCACTAGATGCGAGTTCGTTCACCGTGAACATGTCGAGCTTGAGACGAAAACCGCCGGTCGACCGGCGTCCAACCACAAAGATTGCATTTCCGCCCGCTCGGAGAGCGCTCGCGATTCCGCGACAAACCTCCCGATAGTCCCGCAAGAACGCCGCCGTGCGGGGGAAGGCCGGATTGCGCGGCGATCCCGCCCAATAGGGCCGAAAGCTTTCCTCATCGGCATCGCAGCGATCTCGCTCTAGCTTACTTCCTAAACATGCGCCGTCGATCGCGCTTCCTTTCATCCAAAGGTGCTCCAGCCCCTTCAGACGGGATATTACTGATAGGCAAAGGGCTGATGCGGCGCCGTACTGGACAGTGGTCCGCGAGTCGCCGTACGGGGGCGATGTCAATACGACGTCGAACTGATCGACTCCAACCTCTCCCCGAAGGGTCTGTGACAGTGTACGTGCGTCCCCCTGGCGAACCACGTGCGCTGTTCCTTCTCCAACCGATACAGGCAGCTCTCTCTCGCAATAGCGCAGCCGACGTTCTAAACGCTCCCAGACAGAGGTGCTGAATTTGGACCGCTCGTCGCTGCCAATCCGATGAAGCTTCCATCCACTTTGTCGCGCGAAGGAAACGTCGCGCACAGTCGCGCTTAGCGCAGCCGCCACTACAAGGAGTTCGTTCTCATCCAACCGTATTTCGTTTAGCCAAGTGACGGCCTTCTCCAGATCGGTGAGGACCGCAGGCGAGAACCAGTCCACGTTGCCGTTCACGGCCGCGGTCAAACACCGCCTCGGCTTGACAAACTTCGCGCTCGGTAAGCCCGCCAGCACGGACCTGAGCACCTCCCGACGCGCGGGTACAAGCTTCGCTTGTGTGAGAAGGCATGCAAGAGGATTGGTATCAATGCCGACCCGCAGCGCCGCTTTTTCAGCGGCAGCTAACAACCGCCCTGATCCGCAGAATGGGTCGAGAACGGTGTCGCCGGTACTCACAAAACGCCCAGCAAGATTGAGCGCCAGCGGATCGGCGACCATGGCAGGATAGGGGTGCAATCGGCTCAAGGACGTCCGACGTACGTCGTCCTGATTAGTGACCTCAAACATGCAACACACTCTTGTAGGGTACGTTCGGCGGTGTCGAGTGTCGCGCAAGGTACGAGCGGAATTCGCCCTGCATACATTCGCGTCCTGAAATTCTCATCTTCCATGTCTGATCGACGCAAATCGCTGAGGGAGTACTCGGGATTGCGCAGGCTTCCCCGTCCGGCTCTTACTTCATCCGCTGCCGTCAACTTCACCAAGATGACGTCGATAGGGTCAACCGCGAAAACGGCATCGAGAAACCGACCCTCCACGCAGCTGGCCGAACGAGCCTCGGCCCATCGGATAGTGTCGTGATCGACCTCAGCATGGAGTGCGTCGGGCAACTCTGCCGCGCTTATCCCAAGCGCGCCTGCCCGGACGCGAACCATGTCCCCGCATGACCTAAGCTCGATGTCCAATTCGCCGCTGATGGCTCGGCCGAGCGTCGTCTTGCCCGTTAGAGAAGGCCCACACAGACAGATGATCATTGCCGCTGAAACACGCATACGTATTCGATCGCCTCGCCTGCGATCCTATCCGAAACACGACGTCGAGATGGTCGGCGAGCCACCGGACCCCAAACTCGGACCATATCCTTTTCGAAAAGCGCAAGCGTCTGTTGGACCGCATCAGGAAACTTCCGCGACGCTCCTAAAACGATAGCACAGCATGCGCCCGGCTTTAGAACCCTCGCAATTTCGGTACAGGCATTGTCCATATCTGCGAGATATTCACCGACCGCTGCCAGTCGGTTGCGTCGAAAGCGAGCTCCAATTTCGTGCATTCGCTCCATGCCCATGGGCCAATTCATCCAAAGGTACAGTAGGCGGTTCGCGTGGGCATAGTCGATCATACCGATATAGGGCGGCGACGTGACAACGAGATCGGCATATGCATCGGGCAAAGCCATCCGACGAGCGTCCTGCTGAAGCACGAGCGCCGCATCCGCTTCAAGGGCAGGGTAGCTCCCGAGCGCCGCTAGCCTCTCCCGAAACAGTCCTATGGCATTGTGGTCAAGAGGTACCAGGGGCCGCACGTTGTCCGCGATCCATCCCCAATGGTGGCGGCGCAGCTTACCCGTCGAGGTACTGCTCCCCCGCGTCGAGGCACACTGGAAAAGCACGTCACCAAAAACAGCTTCCAGAGGCAGCCGAAGTTCGTCGGTAGCCGCCTCGACCAAGGTCCAGAGGAACCGCAACTGCGCCAACGTGCCGTCCGAATACCACCTGCAAAGCTCGGGGTTCGAACCTTCACCCCTCACCCCTGCACGGTCCGATCTGCACTCATGTTCGAAAGTGAGCGCGGAGGCGAGTTCACCGAGTCGCCGACGGTCCAATCCGTTGCGCATCACCGTGAGCTTGGCGCGGGATATGAGTATGCATGGCGATAAGCGATCCGAGACAACGGCACGACGGCCAAGCCGGAGCGCCTCAGTCCCGGTGGTGCCGCTGCCGCAGAACGGATCGAATACGAGATCGCCGGCCTTCGATAGGACCTGGATTAGTGCGGCGGGGATCTGCGGGATGTAGTTGCCGGCAAACCAGTGGAGAGAATGGACTGAGCCCAGGGGAGTACCTGCCTGCGGGAAGTCCCAATTCACTCTGTCGAGGCGACTGACATCGATCAGAACAAGCTCTCCTGCGCGACACGGTGCTCACGTTTCTCTGCCAGCCCTAGGGGCTCTGTTGAAAACTGGATCACCGCCTCTTCGATTACCCTTCGGACCTCCGCAGATGTGAAGCGCTCACGGCGCGGGCTGCCGACCCCCAGGACCCATTGGTTGGGGGTCTCGCCGTACACCGCGCGTGTACCATCATCGTATTCGATAGATAGCTGGCGGTCCCGTTTATCCTTGATCCCATACGCAAGACATGGGCGTCCCAAAACCTCTCCCAGTCGGCGAGAGAACTCGAGCAAGGCCGGGTAAGAGGGTCTATCACCCGACATCCAGCGCAGCGGTGTGCGATCCCACAACTCTCCCGCAATCCAGCGCTGGGCGGCTTCCGTGACATCGGAGGTACTGGACCCCAACAGGCGCATCACGAACTCATGGTCAACGAGAGACCAGTCGTCATTAGTGATCTCGTTAGCTTCGAAGGCTCTGATCGCCGCAAATAGCATCATCAATTTACCGGTGAAATCCCGCTCTGAAAGCATCAAATGCTCGTAGACGTCACGTCGCGCATTTCTCCATGCCTGAATATCGTCCTCCGCGCTTCGCCTGAACAGCGGACTCGATCGGTTGGCTCCCAGACCTACCATGGCCCGCGCAAGACGCCGTGGCACTTCGCGATCTACGGAAAGCCCCATGTGGAAAGCCATACGAAACACATTGTCGATGTTATCGAGATCGATCGTTCCGGCAATCGCTTGGCCCATCATGCCGCGCCCCCGGATACAATCCATAACGTCTGTCAGAGTATCCTGTCCGCTGCCTCCCCCATAGCGCCTTGCCCAATCGCGGAGTTTGCTCTCTCGCCCAACCAAGATTTGCAAGTCTGCGCCGCCAATCTCGCTGGACTGAGGTGAAAGCAAGATTTGCGCTAGCTTCTCCTCATGGTTGAAGCGCGTTCCCACGTATTGGAGCGCCTCTTCGACAAGATGACCGAAAGATGTAATCGCCCAATCGTGGAGCAGTGCAGAGGACCTCAGGACGAGATCTTGGTGCGGAGTTAGGCCGCCACGAAACCCGGCCTCGCTCGCAAGATACGCAACGCCCAACACGTGCTCAAAGCGAGAAAGATTCGCGATTGCTGGTATGTCGATTGAGTCGATATTGGAAAGACGGACATGACGCAGCCGCTGGATCGCCGGCGTGCGCGTCAGGGCTAGGAGAGGCTCATCGAGTGCGATGCTCCCATAGAGTGGGTCGAGAAACGGCTGGCGGGGAACGGCGGACATTTATTTCGCTTTTGGTGACGGGTCGGCCGACTTTCGGTCGACGATGGCTGGAGCTGAACGAAGGTCGAGCCGCATGCTGGCATATGCCTGAAGCATCTTCCAATCGGCATCCGCTTGGGCTGATTCGAGAAAGACGGTAAACATGCCATCCCACATACGCTCTGACGGCATTACGTGCCGGACGAAGATTCGATATTGCTCCGCAGATTCAAGATCTGAAAGAGCATAACTATCCTCGTAGATAACCAGCGTCGGACTCCTATCGGTTCCAGCAATTTGCTTCTGGATGGTCTTGAACGCACGCGACGACGCGCTGTGCATTCCGGCATAAGTCATCGTAGAGGCAATTCTTGTAATTCCAAGGGACCTAAGCTCGCGGTCCTTTCTCGGGTACACGGAATCCAAAAACGCGAAATGAGGAGAATACGCATCGATAACTACAATGTTATTTCGATATGACTTGAGATCCAATCCTCGTTTTTTTAGAAAAATTTGTAAAAAATCGACGAATTCAATTGGATGTCGAGACGCCGTCAAGTATTGTACTGTAAAATTCTTCTTCAAAAAGGCTTCCGCTAGCTCGGCGAGTAATCGGTTTCCCTGGCCTTGATGCTGGACGGCAACGGCGAGCGACTTAGGGTCCAGCGCCTCCCGATCGTCCCAAGCACTGTCGGGGAATTGCCCGAGGATTTCCAGGATTTGGTTTTTCAGATCCTCGGGGACTGGGACCGAAGAATGCGTATATGTGGGCGCTGGGTCATGGAGGATCCTCCTCAGGCGCCGGGCCCGCACGAACGGAATGTCACCCCACCGAACACGGTCGACGAAGAACATAAACCTGACGGCCACATGGTAAACGTTCAGGGCTGACCAAAGGAATGCTAATACGAGCAGTGCCCCGCTAACCCAAAGTGTGTGGATCGCCCAATCTGCGGGGATCAATGCAGACAAGAGAGCAATGGCGGCAATCAGCAGGCACAAGAAAAATATCGGGAAAACGGCATTAATTGCGTAAGGTGATTTACGCTCTCGTCCGACGAGGGTGTACAGGCCAATGTGGAACGCGATGAGGCCTGCGGTAGCTGTCAGGAGCGACCAGGGAGTGAGCACGACTCCTGTGAGGGGCGGCGCCAAGACCGCCCACGTAAAAACGGTCATCCCGGGCTCGTGATTCATGCCAAATTTCCCAGGACGGTGTCCTCCAAAACCTCAATACTGATCTCATCGAGGCGCTTCATCGACCCGTCTATCGCCTGCTCCCACAGGTGCACTTGCTGCGAAAGGAGATCGTCATCCAGGCGCACGTTTGTCACCTGCTGTAGACACTTTTGCTCCAGAGAGGCCGAGCTGAGACCTAAGGCTTCCAGTTCGCGGATTGCATGCTCTCGGGAGCTGATGTCATGGACTGGCAGCTCAAGCGCTATGCCATGTCGTGCCAGCACTTTTGACAGGCTCTGCAATGCGACCGGCGTTTGCTCAGGCCAATCAGCTTGGTATTGCGCGTACCCGAATGCTAAGCGGTTGGCGCCTGCGGACGCGGCGATTGCGCCCGAAACGACAACGTATGCGTGATGACATGGCAAGCATGTCTGCTTGTAGAAGGACGTATCAGTCCGCAGAGCCCGGGGCTGCTTTACGAGTAGCCATCGAGTCTCCGCCGGGAGCAGACCCGCGAGTTCGGAGAGTCGGCGTCGGACTCGCTCTATTCCAATTAGGTGCCCAGATGACACAGTCACAAGCACAGGACTCGAGCCGGCCTTGACCATCCGCACCGCCGCAAGAGTCGAATCCCGTCCGCCGGAAAACATGAGCAAGCTAGAATTGTTGCCTATCGGCTCGGCGCCGGCCGCAACCGACCGCAGCGGCGCGATTGAGTTTGAAGAGCCATTCATGCGTCAATGCTGTTCTTTGCCGAATCTAGATTGTCCGTAGCGGAGTTTTCCATTTAAGAGTGCAAATTACCGCAGTAGCAAGGGCGTCCTATACAAGAAAGCTTCCCTTGCCGGACCCTACGCCACCGGGTCGGCCCCAAAAAAGGTCGAGTAAAAGAGGCTGTTGGGTCCCATTTTGGGTACCTCATTGGGTACCAAGTGTGGGTTGCGCAGCTCTAATTGATTGAAAAGACGGTATTTTATAACCCTGAGAAACGCTGGCTGGGGCGGGGGAAATCGAAGAACCGGCATGTCGGCTGAGAGCAAGTCGGTGGACAGCTTTATGTCCTCGTCCAGCTTCCTCATCGCATAAGCTGCAAGAAAGACCGTGCGCTCGATCAGGAACGACCGGCGTTCGGAGTGGTTGGGCTTGGCGGCCCATCGCTCAATGAGATGGGCGTCTCGGATGAGGTGAGCCTTCCAAGGCGCACTTTGGTGGATCATTCACCGGCCCCCAGCGATGCGGCCAGACTGAACGCCTCAAGTGCGGCGGCGCAAGGGGGCAGCGCTGAAGGGCTCTCGGTGCTACCAACAGTGCTCCCGCCAGTGCTACCAGCGAGAAGCGGGTGGTCCATAAGTTATTGATTTTGTTCGCATATGAGCCACCAAAAAGCGGTGGCTGGGGGACTAGGATTCGAACCTAGACAACCAGAGTCAGAGTCTGGGGTCCTACCGTTAGACGATCCCCCAACGGGCGCGCTGTGCGTCGCGTCGGATGGCGCGGGTCTAAACAACCTCGGCGCCGGTTGCAAGCCTTGTGTGACAGATTTCGACAAGTCGCGTGACAGGGACGTACAAGCCCCATGCCGAACGGCGCGAAACGGCCACGACGGACAGCGCCAGACAGCAGGTTTCCGACAGTGGGGATGCGCAAGGCGGGACACAGCGCCTGCCCGGCAGGGGTCGCCGCTGCCTGCTAAAGGGGGTGCAAAGGGGCGCGCACGCGCAGGCGATGCACGGGGCGCCTCCCCCGAGCCCGCCTCGAAGCGCTCGCCTGCGGCCTTGCGCAACCGTGAGGAAGCGTATCCAGACGGATTACGCGCCTGGTTGCGGGAGATCGGGCGAGGCTACGAGCCCCCCTGCCCGGCCCTGAGCTGCAGGCATCGACCTGGGGCCCCGCAGCCTGGCGAAAACGATGGCGGCCCACGCCGAGCAGCAAGAATCACCCGGCGCTCAGCGTCCGGCGCACCGCATCGCGCCAGCCGTCGACGGCCGAGCGGCGTGCAGTCTCGGCCAACTCGGGCGAAAAGCGCCGTTCCAGCCGCCAGCGATCGCCGAACTGCGCCGGCTCCGGCAGCAGGCCGGCGTCGAGCCCGGCGAGATAGGCGGCGCCCAGCGCCGTGGTCTCGAGAACCTCCGGCCGGTCGACCGGGGCCGCGAGGATGTCGGCGAGGCGCTGCATCGTCCAGTCGGAGGCGACCATGCCGCCATCGACGCGCAGCACCGTGCCGGCGCCCGCGGCCTCCGGCCAGTCGGCGCGCATCGCCTCGAGCAGGTCGAGGGTCTGGAAACAGACCGAATCGAGGGCGGCGCGGGCGAATTCGCGCGGGCCGGTGTTTCGGGTCAGGCCGAACATCGCGCCGCGCGCATTGGCGTCCCAATGCGGCGCGCCGAGCCCGGTGAACGCCGGCACGAGATAGACATGCTGGCCGGGGTCGGCATTGGCCGCGAGCTGCCCGCTTTGCGAGGCCCGCTCGATGATCCCGAGCCCGTCCCGGAGCCATTGCACGGCCGCGCCGGCGATGAAGATCGAGCCTTCCAGCGCATAGCAGCGCTCGCCGCCGAGCTGGTAGGCGATGGTGGTCAAGAGCCGGTTCTTCGAGGCGACCGCCTTGCTGCCGGTGTTGAGCAGGGCGAAGCAGCCGGTGCCATAGGTCGATTTCAGCATGCCCGGCGAGAAGCAGGCCTGGCCGACGGTGGCGGCCTGCTGGTCGCCGGCGATGCCGCGAATCGGGATGGCGCCGCCGAACAGCTCCGGCTCGCTCTCGCCGAACAGGGTGGCGCAATCGCGGACCTCGGGCAGCAGCGAGGCGGGAATATCGAGCAGGGTGAGCAAGTCCGCGTCCCAGCATCCCTTGTGGATGTCGAACAGCATGGTGCGCGAGGCATTGGTGGCGTCGGTGGCGTGGACGCGCCCGCCGGTCAGCCGCCAGAGCAGGAAGGAATCGACCGTGCCGAAGGCGAGCTCGCCGCGGTCCGCCCGTTCGCGCGCGCCGGGGACATTGTCGAGAATCCAGGCGATCTTGCTGCCGGAGAAATAGGGGTCGAGCCGCAGGCCGGTGCGGGCGGCGACAAGGTCGCCATGGCCTTGCGCCTCCAGCGCGGCGCAGCGCTCCGAGGTTCGCCGGTCCTGCCAGACGATGGCCCGGTGGATAGCCTCGCCGGTGCGCCGGTCCCAGACGAGCGTGGTCTCGCGCTGGTTGGTGATGCCGATGGCCGCGACCTCGGCCGCACTCACCTGCGCCTTGGCGAGGGCCTGGCGGCAGACGGCGAGCGTGCTCTCCCAAAGATCCTCCGGTTCGTGCTCGACCCAGCCGGAGGCGGGAAAGTGCTGTGCGAACTCCTGCTGGGCATTGGAGACGGGGTGAAGGTGATCGTCGAAGAGAATGGCACGCGATGAAGTGGTGCCCTGGTCGATCGCCAGGATCATGCGCCGCGCCGCCATACCGTCTCTCCCTAGCCATTCCCGCCGCGATGCTGATGTCCGGCGCTGCGGGAGCTTTGCCGCCAAGCCGGCTTCCAGGCAAGCCGGCAGCTTCCCCGCCTACAATGCTTTGCTTTCGCAGGTTCTGCTTGGCAGGCGCGAGGCGCTGTTGTTACGCTGCCCGAGAATGGAAACGTTCCGGCCTCGTGCCGGGCTCCCGGCAGGCTGCCGCGACGGCCTGACCGGCGAAGGATTGCAAAGTGACGGTCGAGGACCGCCAGGAATCGGACCGACCCGCCGTGGCAGCGGTCGCTGCGACGACGGATCGCGCCGCGACCACACCCGGTGGATTCGCCACTCCGGCGTTCCAGCGTCGCAGTTCCGCGACCTATGCAGCCCTCGACCTCGGCACCAATAATTGCCGGCTGCTGATCGCGCGACCGGCCCAGCACGGCTTTCGCGTCGTCGATGCCTTCTCGCGAATCGTCCGGCTGGGCGAAGGGCTTTCGGCGAGCGGCCGGCTCTGCGAGGGCGCGATGGAGCGCGCCGTCGAGGCGCTGAAGATCTGCAAGAGCAAGATGGACCATCGCGGCGTCACCCGCGCCCGGCTGATCACCACCGAGGCCTGTCGATCCGCGGCCAACGGGGTCGATTTCGTGCAGCGTGTCGGCCGCGAGGCGGAACTCGAGCTGGAGATCGTCGACCAGCGCACCGAGGCCTCGCTCGCGGTCACCGGCTGCGCCGCGCTGGCGGCACCGGAAGCGAATGCGGTCATCGTCTTCGACATCGGCGGCGGCTCGACCGAGATCGTCTGGCTCGGCGGGCGCGAATCCGGCCGCGATCCGGCCTCCCGAATCCGCGAATGGGCCTCGCTGCCGATCGGCGTGGTCTCCGTCGCCGAGCGCTATGGCGGCGTCGAGGTCGGGCGCGACCTGTTCGAGCGCATGGTCACCGATTGCAGCGCCGCGCTGAAGCCTTTCGCCGACAAGGCGGCAGCGGCGCGCCAGGCGCCCGGCTTCCACCTGCTCGGCACCTCCGGCACCGTCACCACCGTCGCCGGCATCCATCTGCGCCTGCCGCGCTATGACCGGCGCCAGGTTGATGGGCTCTGGATGCGCGAAGCCGACGTGCTGAGCGTGATCGATGAGCTCGTCGCGATGGACTACGCGCAAAGACAGGCCAATGCCTGCATCGGCCGCGACCGCGCCGATCTCGTGCTGGCGGGCTGCGCCATCTTCGAGGCGATCCGGCGCGCCTTCCCGAGCCCGATGGTGCGCATCGCCGATCGCGGCCTGCGCGAAGGCATCCTCCTGCGCATGATGCATGAAGACCGGGCTTGGTGGCGACGCCGGCAATGAGCTAAGTCGAAGCCATGAACCCGTCAAAACCGAGCGGTGGCGCCCGCGACCTGCGCGTCAAGGTCAAGAAGCCGGCCAAGCGCAGCCATTCCTCGCAGCTCTGGCTCGAGCGCCAGCTAAACGACCCCTATGTGAAGCGCGCCCGCGAGATGGGCTATCGCTCGCGGGCCGCCTTCAAGCTCGCCGAGATGGACGAGCGCTTCAAATTTCTGAAGCCCGGCCAGAAGCTGATCGATCTCGGCTGCGCGCCGGGCGGCTGGTGTCAGGTCGCATCTGCGAAGATCGGCCTCGACAAGGGCAAGGGCAGGATCGTCGGCATCGACCTGCTGGCCGTCGACCCTATCCCGGGCGTCGAGCTGATCCAGCTCGACTTCATGGCTGAGGAAGCCCCGGCCATCCTCACCGAGAAGCTTGGCGGCAAGGCCGATGGCGTGATGTCGGACATGGCGGCCAACACCACCGGCCACAAGAAGACCGACCACCTCAAGATCATCGCGCTGGCCGAAGCCGCTCTCGAATTCGCCAACGACGTGCTGGCGCCGGGCGGGTTCTTCCTCGCCAAGCTGTTCCAGGGCGGCGACAGCGCCGAACTGCTCGGCCAGCTCAAGCGCGACTTCAGCAGCGTGCGTAACCTCAAGCCGGCGGCGAGCCGGGCGGATTCCTCCGAGCTCTACGTGCTGGCGACGGGCTTTCGCCGCAAAAGCGAGCCTGCGGCGGAAGACTGAGCCGCGCAGCGCGCCTCAGCTCTCGGCCAGCCGGCCGTCGACGAGATGGATGCGCCGGGTCGCCCTCGCGGCCATCTCGGTGTCGTGGGTCACGGCGATCACCGTCTTGCCGCGCTCGCGCACCAGCGCATCGAGGATCGCGAAGACCTGCTCGGAGTTCCGACTGTCGAGGCTGCCGGTGGGCTCGTCCGCCAGCACGAGCGGCGGATCGTTCGCGAGCGACCGGGCGACCGCGACACGCTGGCGCTGGCCTCCGGAGAGCTGGTCGGGGCGCTTGTCGAGATGGCCGGCGAGACCGAGCGCCTCGAGCAGCTGGGTCGAGCGCTCGCGCATCGCGCCTGCACCGAGGCGGCCGAGCCGGCGCATCGGGATCTCGACATTCTCGCGCACGGTGAACTCCGGCAGCAGGAAGTGGAACTGGAAGACGAAGCCGAGCGTCGCCAGCCTGATCTGCGCGCGCTCGCGCTCGCTCAGGTCGGCAGTGTCGCGCCCGCCGATGCGAAGCGCGCCGGCGCTCGGCCGGTCGAGCAGGCCGAGCAGGTAAAGCAGCGAGGATTTGCCGGAGCCGGACGGGCCGGTGATCGCGACGAACTCGCCCTCGCCGATCGACAGCGTCACATCCTGGACCAGGGTCACCGGCACAGCGGCAGGCAGGATGCGGGTCAGCCCCTTGGTCTCGACGAGCGAACTCATGTCGCCCCCCGGATGATGTCGACCGGGTTGAGCCGCGCCGCCTGCCGGGCCGGCAGGTAGCCGGCGATGCCGGCCGAGGTCAGCGCGAAGCCGGCGGCGATCAGATAGTGCCAGATGCTCCAGGCCAGAGGCAGGCGCGTGATCTCCTGCGCGACCGCTGCGCCCGACAACTCGAAGCGTACGAGCGAGAGCGCAAAGCAGAGTCCGAAGCCGACGGCCCAGCCGATCAGCGAGCCGCAGGCCCCCAGCGCCAGCCCTTCCAGCAGGAAAAGCCGGCGCATATCGGCCTCGGTGAACCCCAGCGATTTGAGAATGGCGATGTCGCGCGCCTTCTCATGGGTGATCGTCGAGATGATGTTGAAGATGCCGAAGCCGGCGACGAGGAGGATGGCGCCGACAACGGTGTACATGATGACGTTTCGGATCACCAAAGCCTCGAGCAGAGATTCGTTCGCCTCCTGCCACGCCACGGCCTTGTAGCCGACCTGCGCCTCGGCGCGCCGCGCCACCTGCGGCGCAGCATTCGGATCGTCGAGCTTCAGCCGGATCTCGTTGATCGCGTTCGGCCGCTCGCTCAGGATCTGGGCGTTCTTGAGCAGCACATAGCCTTCGCCCTCGTCGCGGGCGGTGGTACCGGTATGGAACAGGCCGACGATCTTGAAGGCGCGGCTCTGGCCGGTCGCGGAGACGACCGTGACCGTCGTGCCCAGCCCGGCGCCGAGACGCTGGGCCAGCCGGCTACCGACGACGATGTTGTTGCCGCCCGCGATCAGCGAGGCGAAGCTGCCCTCACGAAAATCCTTGGTCAGCGAGGATATCTGCATCTCGGCCAGCGGTTCGACGCCGATGATGCCGATGCCGACATCGCGCCCGGCATAGCGCACCACGCCCTGCGTCTTCAGGCTGAGCGCCATCTTGCCGGGCACCCAGGCGCGCAGCATCGCGGTCGCTTCGGTCGGATTCAGGATGCCGCGCCGATCGTCCCTCGGCCGCAAACCGGCGATGTGAAGCGTCGCGAACGCGTCCTCTGCCGGCTGCCGGCGCGCCGCGCGGCGCTCGTCTGTGATGTCGACATGCGGCATGGTGTCGACGAGCTTGGCGACGAAATCATCCTCGCCGCCCTGCATCAGAGAGGCCATGGCGATCGAGAAGCCGACGCCGAGCGCGACGCCGAGCACGGCGACCAGCGTCTGCCGGCCCCTCCCCAGGATATGCGTCAGCGCAAGGGTCAGGATCAGCCGCATGGCTCAGCCATCCCGCAGCCGGATGCGGCTACCGTCGCCGAGCTTGTCGGGATAGGGCGCGATGACGCGCGCGCCTTCGGGCAAGCCCGACAGGACCTCGACCTCGCCGGTGCCGCGAATGCCGATCGTGAGTTCGCGACGCCGCGCGACATCGCCCTCGGCGAGCACGACGGCATTGCCCTGGACGGCGTTGACCGGCAGCAGGAGCGCGTTGCGCGCGACGCGCACGATGATGTTGAGTTCGGCGGTCATGCCGATCAGCAGCGGCGTGTCGTCAGGCAGCGCAAGATAGACGCGGTAATTCTTGGCGACCGGGTCGCCCTTGGGCGTGATGCTGTCGACGGTCGCCTCCAGCGTCCGTCCGGGAAACGCGTCGGCGCGGATCAGGGCGCGCTGGCCCGGCCTGACCTGCGGGATATCCTCCTCGTTCACCTCGGCGACGATCCGCAGAGGCTTCGCCTCGCCGATCCAGAACAGCACCGTGCCGGGCTCGGCGATCTCGCCGACCTCGCCGTCGCGGCGCAGGACGGTACCGCTCATCGGCGCCCGCAGGATGTAGTTCTCGAGCCGGGCTGTTTGGCCGGCAACCAGCGCGGCGGCCTGACCGACCTCGCTGCGGACCCGGTCGAGCGCCTGCTGGCTCATGACATTGCGCTCGACCAGAACGGCCTGGCGCTCATGCTCGGCGGCGGCCAGCTTGTGGCGCGCCTTGAGTTCGGCAAGGGCGGTCTCGGCGAGGACGCTGTCCAGCCTGGCCAGAATCTCGCCCTTCTCGACCCGGCGGCCCTCGCAATCGCAGCGCTCGACGATGCGCTCGCGCACGAGCGGCGTAACCTTGGCCCAGTTGCGTGGCTCGACCACGCCCGTCGCGTAGACGATATCGGCGGCGTCGCCGCGCTTGGCGGTCACGGTCGCGACAGCCGCGGGCCTGCTATAGGACCAGAAGGCCGCGCCCGCCCCTGACAGCGCGACGAGCACGACGAGGCTGCGAACGATCTTCACGGCATACTCCTCGCGGGCATCGACCTCAGCCTGACGAAATCGTGCTTCCAGACAGGCCACTCGATGCCGCATCGCCGTTGCATCGGGCCCTGTCTCAGACCTATCTTATATCAGACCGACCGTCGGTCATTTTACAGACCGACGGTCGGTCGTCAAGAAAATGCGAGATCGGAGCTCTATGCCGCGCATCGTCAAACATCCGGAGGATCGCAGAAGCGAGCTACTCGACTGCGCGCAGGCGCTGTTCTTCGAGCAGGGCTATGAGCGCACGACGATCAATGACGTCATCGCGAAGGCGGGGATTTCGAAGGGCGGCTTCTACCACCACTTCGCTTCGAAGGAGGAGTTGCTGGAGGCGCTCGCCGTCCGTCTGGCTCACGAGGCGGTCGCCCGGGTCCGCGACGTGCTCGACGACCCCGCCCTTGGCGCCCTCGCCCGTCTGAACAGCTTCCTCGCCCGCTCGCGCCAGACCAATCTGGAGGATGCGCCGAAGCTGCGGGCGGCATTCGACGTCGTCTTCCGCCCGGAGAACATCGTGCTCTACCACCGGGTCAACGCCGCCTCGATCGCGGTGATGCTGCCGGTGCTCGCCGGCATCATTGCGGAGGGGGCAACTGAGGGGGTGTTCGCCGTGTCGGAGCCGGAGGATGCGGCGGAGACGATCCTGCATCTGGGCGCCAGCGCCCATGATGCCTGGGCGCGCGCTATCGCGGTCTCGGGTACCGCGGAGGAGGAAGCCGCGATCGAAGCGCTGGAGCGGCGCTTCGAATTTCTGGGTCTCGCAGTCAACCGGATCCTCGGCCTGCCGGACGGCAGCGTGATCTTCGTCGAGCCGGGCTTCATGCGGGCGGTGATGACGGCGCGCTGAACCCGCCGTCATCACCGCAACCCGCGTCTCAATCGAGGTTGAACTTCGCGAATTCGCGATGCTCGCCATAGATCCGCCGGACGGTGCCGGTGATCGAGCGGTAGACAATCGTCTCGGTCTCGATCACCTCGGGCCCGAAGCGCACGCCCGAGAGCATGCCGCCATCGGTGACACCGGTGGCGCAGACGATGACGTCGCCGGAGGCCATCTCGGCCATGTCGTACTTCTTGTTGGGGTCCTTGACGCCCATGGTAGCGGCGCGGGCCCGCTTCTCCTCGGTGTCGAGGATCAGGCGGCCCTGCATCTGGCCGCCGACGCAGCGCAGCGCCGCCGCGGCGAGGACGCCTTCCGGGGCGCCGCCGATGCCGAGATAGAGGTCGATGCCGGTCTTCTCCGGCTCGGTGCAGAAGATCACGCCGGCGACGTCGCCATCGGTGATCAGGCGGATCGAGGCGCCGGTCTTGCGGACTTCGGCGATCAGCTTCTCATGGCGCGGGCGGTCCATGATCAGCGTGTTGATCTCATGCGGCTTCACGCCCTTGGCCTTGGCCAGTGCGTTGATGTTGTCCGCGGCCGAGGCGTCGAGGTCGACGACACCGGTCGGGTAGCCCGGGCCGATGGCGATCTTGTCCATGTAGACGTCGGGCGCATAGAGCAGATGGCCAGCGCCGGCCATCGCCATCACCGCGATGGAGCCGGGCATGTCCTTGGCGCAAAGCGTCGTGCCTTCCAGCGGATCGACGGCGATATGGACCTTCGGGCCCTGCTTGTTGCCGACCTTCTCGCCGATATAGAGCATCGGCGCCTCGTCGCGCTCACCCTCGCCGATGACGATCTCGCCGTCGATCGGCAGGCGGTTGAGTTCGCGCCGCATCGCGTCGACGGCAGCCTGGTCGGCGGCCTTCTCGTCGCCATGGCCGCGCAGACGGGCGGCGGCGACGGCGGCGCGCTCGGTGACGCGCACGAGTTCCATCGAGAGATAGCGCTCGATGATCTGGTCGGGCGAGATGCGAAGATCGACGGACATGGGCTTTCCTCTGTTTCGGCAGGCGGCAACCGGGCGATCGGCAGCGGGGCGCCCCGCCGCCGGCCGGCCACGACCCTATTCGCGTTCGATGCGGATGACCTGCGGCGCTTCCGAAATATGCCCGTCGGCGCCAACCTTCTCCAGCGCGCCGCGGATCGCCTGCTCGCTGGTCGCATAGGTGATCAGGACGACCGGGACCGGAGCGCCGGAGCGCCCACCGGGGTCGCGTGCCGCGGCAGCTTCCGAGCGGCGCTGGACGATGCTCTCCAGCGAGATGTTCGCCTCGGCCATGCGGGTCGCGATGGCGGCGGCGGCGCCGGGCCGGTCGGCGACGGCGAGGCGGATATAATAGCCTCCCTCATGGCGCTGCATCGGCGCCCGCGTCGGCTGCTCGAGCCGGGCGACCGGCATGCCGAAAGGCAGGCCGGCGGTGCCGCGGGCAATGTCGGCGATATCGGCGATCACGGCCGAAGCGGTCGGGCCGCCACCGGCGCCGGGGCCGACCAGGGTGATCTCGCGGACCGCATCGGCATCGATGGTGACGGCATTGGTAACGCCCATGACCTGGGCGATGGCAGACGACTTCGGCACCATGGTCGGGTGCACGCGCTGCTCGATGCCGGTCTTGGTGCGCTCGGCGACGCCGAGCAGCTTGATCCGGTAGCCCAGCTCGTCGGCCATCTTCAGATCGAGCGGCGTGATCGAGGAAATGCCTTCGACATGAATCGCTTCGGCGTCGATCTTCGTACCGAAGGCGAGGCTGGTCAGGATGGCGAGCTTGTGCGCGGTGTCGAAGCCCTCGACGTCGAAGGTCGGGTCGGCCTCGGCATAGCCTAGACGTTGCGCGTCCTTCAGACAGGCCTCGAAGGTCAGCCCTTCCAGTTCCATCCGCGAGAGGATGTAATTGCAGGTGCCGTTGAGGATGCCGTAGAGCCGGCTGACATTGTTGCCCGAAAGCGCCTCGCGCAGCGTCTTCACCACCGGGATGCCGCCGGCCGAAGAGGCTTCGAAGGCGAGCGCCGCGCCCTTGCTCTCGGCGAGCTCGGCGAGCGCGACGCCATGGGCGGCGAGCAGCGCCTTGTTGGCGGTGACGACATGCTTGCCGGCGGAAAGCGCCGCCTCGACCGCCTGCTTCGCCGGCCCGTCCGAGCCGCCGATCAATTCGATCAGGCAGTCGATCTCGGGGGAAGCTGCCAGCGCAACCGGATCGTCGAACCAGCTCATGCCGGAGATATCGATACCGCGATCGCGATTGCGGTCCCGTGCAGAAACGGCGGTGACCCGCACCGGCCGGCCGCAGCGGGCGGCGAGCGCGTTCTCCTGACGCTTCAGGATGGTGGCGACCGCCGCACCGACGGTGCCGAGGCCGGCGATACCGACGCGAAGGGGCCGGGAGTCAGGGGGCGGAGCGTGCATGGTCATGCCGCGCGGGGTCGCATGGGGCGTGCCCCGAGTCAACGGCGCAACCGCATGCGGACTCAGTCGAAGCGGCAGATCACCTCGGCCGCAAGCCGCTTGAGCTTGCCTTCTTCAAAGCCCAGGAAGACGCGCAGCACCTGATTGCCGAAGGCCGTGATCTTGATGGTGCGCAGCGCCTCGAGGCTGTCACCGTTCGAGACGATCGAGTTCTCGTTGACCGGCTTCCAGAACCAGGGCTTCGGCGGATTGATCACCGTCTCCGCGAGAATCTTTTCGGCTTCGGCCTGCCCGATCCCGATCGGCAGATAGCGCGCAACGATCTCGGTGGCGTCGCGGCCGCATTCGCGTGCCTTGGTGGCGCTCAGCAATTCGCCCACCAGCGGCGAAGCCGATTCGGTCGCGCGTCCGCGCGAGAAATCATAGGTCGCGAACAGGCAGACCAGGGCGAAGAGACCGAAGATGACTCCGATCACGCGGCCTTTCGAGACCATATCCGCCCGCCTCTCCTCAGCCGGCCACTCCGGCAGCCCCCGGTTCACATGTTTTAGGGGAGCGGTCCAGCCCCGTCACCTTCCGGGCGCGGTTAGGTCGCACCGGATCCGTCGCGATACGCGGCAAATCCCGGAGCGGCGCAGGCGCGCCGCCCCATCATTCGGAAGGCGCCAGGCGCCCTGCCCTCAGCCAGCCTTCGGAATCTGGATGACGTTGTGCAGTGTCTGGTCGGCCGTCTTGAGGAAGCGACCGATGTTGCGCGCAGCCTGGCGGATGCGCTGCTCGTTCTCGACGATGGCGATACGGACGAAATCGTCGCCATGTTCGCCAAAGCCGATGCCCGGCGCCACCGCGACCTCGGCCTTCTCGATCAGCAGCTTCGAGAATTCGAGCGAGCCGAGATGACGGAACTTCTCGGGAATCGGCACCCAGGCGAACATCGAGGCCTGCGGCGCCGGGAAGTCCCAGCCCGCCTTGGTGAAGCTCTCGACCAGCGCGTCGCGGCGCTTGCGATAGGTCTCGCGCATCTCGCGGATGCAGTCATCGGGGCCGTTGAGCGCCGCCGCGGCCGCGACCTGGATCGGCGTGTAGGCGCCATAGTCGAGATAGGACTTCACGCGCGCGAGCGCGGCGAGCAGGCGCTCATTGCCGACGGCGAAGCCCATACGCCAGCCGGCCATGGAGAAGGTCTTCGACATCGAGGTGAACTCGACAGTGACGTCCATCGCGCCCTGGACCTGCAGCATCGAGGGCGGCGGGTTCTTCTCGTCGAAATATACCTCGGCATAGGCGAGATCGGAGAGCAGGATCAGCTCATGCTTCTTCGCGAAGGCGACGAGGTCGCGATAGAAGTCGAGCGAGGCGGTATAGGCGGTCGGGTTCGCCGGATAGCAGGTGACGAGCGCAATCGGCTTCGGCACCGAATGCGCCATTGCCCGCTCGAGCGCCGGGAAGAAGGCGGGCGTCGGCTCGGCCGGAACCGAGCGGATGACGCCGCCGGCCATCAGGAAGCCGAAGGCGTGGATCGGATAGCTCGGATTGGGCACGAGCACCACATCGCCCGGCCCGGTGATCGCCTGCGCCATGTTGGCGAAGCCTTCCTTCGAGCCAAGCGTCGCGACCACCTGGGTGTCCGGATTGAGCTTCACCCCGAAGCGGCGCTCGTAATAGTTCGCCTGGGCGCGGCGCAGACCAGCAATGCCCTTGGAGGCGGAGTAACGGTCGGTCCGCGCCTTGCCGGCGGTCTCCACCAGCTTCTCGATGACGTGCTTGGGAGCCGGCAGATCGGGATTGCCCATGCCGAGATCGATGATGTCGACGCCCTTGGCGCGTTCGGCTGCCTTGATCTTGTTGACCTGCTCGAAAACGTAAGGCGGCAAACGCTTGATGCGGTGAAAGTCGGTCATCTTACTAATCGGTCCCTGGCCGAGCCGGCATTGAGGCGCCAGAAATGCGGCAAATCACATTCCTTGCGTGGGGATGCTCTAGCATCGCAGCTTCCGTCATGACAGGCCCAAAAACGCAAGATTCATCGAACAGGAACGCAGGCCGCCGGCTTGCGCCCGCCTCGACCGAAGCCGCCGCAGCGACGCGGACAATGTCGTTCCCGAAGAGCCTGTCGGCTGCGGCCGGCGCCTGACCGAAGATTAACCCCTTGGCCAACGTCCCGATATCTGCAGGCGCCTACCAATCCGGACGGTGGGGAAGGCTCGCAGACTGCACAGTCACAGATCTGGCATCGTTCAGGCGCAGTTCGGCGACACCCTGCCGGGGATAGCCATGCGAGGAACGACCGGCATGAGATTATCCGACCGGATCCTGGACTGGTGCGGATACCGGCTCTCCGGGTTTCTCCTGCGCGAGAGACCCGGCCGAGAGCCCTTCGTTCCATCCGATCCCGACGAGCTGCGCCGCACGCTGCGACCCGGCGATGTCGTGCTGGTGGCGGGCTCCAACAGGGTTTCGACCGCGATCAAGTATCTGACGCATTCGACCTGGTCGCATGCCGCGCTCTATGTCGGGCCCATTCCGGGGGCGACGGACGGCCCCGAACCGCACACGCTCATCGAGGTCGTTCTGGACGCGGGCTGCCGGTCCTTTCCGCTGTCCCGCCTCGACCACTTTCACACGCGCATCTGCCGGCCCATCGGCCTGACCGACGCCGACCGCAGCAAGCTGGTCGACTTCATGATCTCGCGAATCGGCATCCGCTACGACACGCGCAACATCGTCGATCTCGCGCGCTACCTCCTGCCGACGCTACCCGTGCCTTCGCACTGGCGGCGGCATATGATCGCACTCGGATCGGGAGAGCCGACCCGGGCGATCTGCTCGACCCTGATCGCGCAGGCGTTCGAGCGCGTCGGGTATCCGATCCTGCCGCGCATCGAGCTGCGCCCGGCAGCAGAGCGCGGCGCCAATGACTGGCGCCACCGGGAACTGCTGCACATCCGGCACTTCAGCCTCTACGCACCGGCCGATTTCGACATCTCGCCCTATTTCCAGATCGTCAAGCCGACCCTCGAGGAGGGTTTCAACTACAAGGCGCTGACCTGGAGCGACGAGCCCTGACGGCAGGAGGCGGCGACCCTGCCCTCGCCTGCCCCGTCCGCGCCGCCCCGGCTGTCTGCCCAGAGGGACCGTCCCCAAATCAGGTCAGTTGGTCGGCTGGGCCTGCGCAGGAGCCGGCGGCGGCGTCTTGCCGAGGCTCTGAGCCTGCGTGCCGGCTGCCTCGTTCGAGATCCGCTTCGCCTCGAGCTCGGCCTCGAGCTTCTTGAATTCGTCGACGGTCTTGCGCTTCGCATCGCGCTTTATGGTGGATCCGACGGGGACGTAATTCGGGTTCTGCGGCCTCGTCTCGAGGACGAAGGGCTTCGGCTCGGCCGGCTTGGTGGCCATGTCTGTGAACTCCGCGACGCCGCGCGCGGCCTCGCAGCCACCGAGCAGCATGCCGAGCAGCACCGCTGCGCAAACGACCTTCGGCGAGGTCCGGACCAGGGCTTGAGGCATTGCCGGGGCTTTCACGATTTTCCTTTGTCTCTCTTATCGGTTAGGTCCTTAATAGGTCCGAAATGGGGAGTTCAACTCCCGCTGGCAAGCAATAGCTAGGGAGCAATACCATGAGCCCACCTGCCGGCAGCAAGGCCAAGGGCGCACAAGGCCCGGCGGAGCCGCCGGTCTTCGATGCGCCTGCGCTGCCGGATTTCGACGCGATGGCGCAGAACATGGGCAGGCTGGTCGAACAGGCCGGCAAGGTGACCGCCGCCTATCTGAAGCCGATCGAGCGCGGCGAAGCCAAGACCGGCGCCGCCGACGAGGCGAGCGAGATGGTCAAGGTGCTGGGCCGGGTGGCCGAGCGCTGGGTCAGCGATCCCCAGAAGATCATCGAGGCGCAGGCCTCGCTCACCACCGACTTCCTGAGCCTGTGGAGCGCGACGCTGAAGCGCCTCGGCGGCGAGCCAGCCGAACCGGTGATCGAGCCGGAAAAGCGCGACGCCCGCTTCGCCGATCCCGAATGGGAGAGCCATCCGGTCTTCGATTTCGTCAAGCAGGCCTATCTACTGTCTTCCCGCTGGGCGGAGAGCATGGTCGAGCAGGCGGAAGACCTCGACCCCCATACGCGCGACAGGGCCCGCTTCTACGTCAAGCAGATCGCCGGGGCCCTCTCCCCCTCCAATTTCGTCGCAACCAACCCCGAGCTGCTCCGCGAGACGCTGGCGCAGAACGGCGAGAACCTTGTGCGTGGCATGAAGATGCTGGCGGAGGACATCGAGGCCGGCGGCGGCGAGCTGAAGATCCGCCAGTCCGACAACCGCGCCTTCGAGATCGGCGTGAACATCGCGACGACCCCCGGCAAGGTCATCTATCGCAACGACATCATCGAGCTGATCCAGTACGCGCCCTCGACCGAGAAGGTGCTGAAGCGGCCGCTGCTGATCGTGCCGCCCTGGATCAACAAGTTCTACATCCTCGACCTCAACCCCGAGAAGAGCTTCATCCGCTGGTGTGTCGCGCAGGGGCTGACGGTCTTCTGCATCTCCTGGGTCAACCCCGACCATCGCCACGCCCTCAAGGACTTCGAGAGCTACATGCGCGAGGGCATCTTCGCGGCGCTCGAAGCGATCGAGCAGGCGACGGGCGAGAAGCAGGTCTCGGCGATCGGCTATTGCGTCGGCGGCACCCTGCTCGGCGTCACCCTCGCCTACATGGCGGCGACGCAGGACAAGCGCATCGCCAGCGCCACCTTCTTCACCACGCAGGTCGACTTCTCCAAGGCTGGCGAGCTCTCGGTCTTCGTCGACGAGCAGCAAATCCGGACCCTCGAGGAGCAGATGGCCGAGCGCGGCTATCTCGACGGGGCGCGCATGGCCGGTGCCTTCAACATGCTGCGGCCGAACGACCTGATCTGGTCCTATGCGGTCAACAACTATCTGAAGGGCAAGGCCCCGACCGCGTTCGACCTGCTCTACTGGAACTCGGATTCGACGCGGATGCCGGCGGCGAACCACTCCTTCTATCTGCGCAACTGCTATCTCGACAACAAGCTGACCAAGGGCGAGATGCGCATCGGCGGCAAGCTGCTCGATCTCGGCAAGGTCACCATTCCCATCTACAATCTGGCGACGCGCGAGGACCATATCGCGCCGGCGAATTCGGTCTTCATCGGCTCGCAGTCCTTTGGCGGGCCGGTCTCCTACGTCATGGCCGGCTCCGGGCACATCGCCGGCGTGGTCAACCCGCCGAGCAAGGTAAAATACCAGTACTGGACCGGGGCGAAGCCGGAAGGCGCCTTCGAGAACTGGGTGAAGCGCGCCGAGGAGCATCCCGGCTCATGGTGGCCGCACTGGGTCGCCTGGCTTCAGGAACAGGCGCCGAAGCAGGTGAAGGCGCGCATCCCCGGCGACGGCAAGCTCAAGCCGTTGGAGGACGCACCGGGCAGCTATGTGAAGGTGAAGGCCTGAGCGCAGCCCCCGCCAAGGCCTGCGCGACCTTCACACCGCCTGCCTGAACGTGCCCCCGCGGAGACCAACGTGCAGGCGGCCTCCGCGCGCTTTTCCAAGCACTCCGCCGAACGAAAAAAGCCGGCCCGAAGGCCGGCTTTCGCGTCTCGCCTAGGCGAGGATCAGTACTTGCGGACGACCGGGCGAACCGGGACCGTCTCCACCGGGTTGTCCCAGCGATAGGTGAGTCCGGCCGAGACGATGTGAACGAAAGGCTCGGCCTCGGCGGTGTACGAAATCGCCCGCAACGCCGGATTCACGACCTGCTGCGGATGATTGCCGGTGTAGTTCACCTTGGCGTTGTTGACGTGGATATAGGTGTAGCCGACGTCGATTTTCAGCTTCTCGGTGAGCTGGTAGCTCGCACCGGCGCTGAGCCACAGACGATCGTTATCCGAAATGAAGATCTGGCGATTGTAATCGTTCACCGCCGAGAGCTCGTAGGCGATACCGGCGCGCAGCGTCAGGTCGCGATTGTACTTATACTCGGCGCCGGCCGAGAAAAACCAGCTGTCGTCATACTGGAAATTCAGGCTCGTGACCGGCGCTCCGTTGAGCTGGCTGACCACCGGAATGTTGCGGAAGCGGCTCCAATTGGTCCACTCCACACCGAGATGGGCCTGCCACTGGTCGTTGATGACCTGCGAGACACCGAAGACCACGGAATCGGGCAGGTTCAGGTTGGCCTTGACCGGGAAGGCCGCCGTCGGCGTCGGCCCTGTCGAGATGCGCATGGTGCCGTCTAGGGTCTGCCGAACCGAGGAGCGATAGCCCAGACCGATCGTGGTGCCGTCGAACGGCGTCAGCGTGACACCGAGGCGATAGCCGAAGTC
>JAESGI010000285.1_pt1 | contig 23800 bp, 30 predicted proteins | sample 9269671 | NCBI WGS metagenome assembly JAESGI01 (sample SAMN14515641, study PRJNA621666) | algae metagenome | isolation source: Nostoc indistinguendum CM1-VF10 and co-occurring heterotrophs from gravelly... | place: USA: Clark Mountains, San Bernardino, California | collected 1998-06-05 | reverse complement strand
TGCTTGTTGAACATTATTAATTCTCTCGAATTCCGGTGTTGATGTACAGTTCCCCTTTTATTCGCGAGTTACAATCGCGAATATTCTTGTCTTCTTCCCATCTTTTTGCCAAATTGGGATGCTCCCCCTTCAATGATCCGCAAAGAAATTCATATTTATTTACTGGCTTACAATTTACTTCGGAGCTTAATGTGGTCGGCTGGGACTACTTACAATACTCCTCCAAACCGTTTATCACTTCAAGGTACTCGACATCATTTACTGAATTTTATTCCTAAATTAGAAACTACTCACTCTAAAAAACGCATCACACTTTATCGTAGTTTGCTAAAAATTATTGTTCACAAGGTTGTCCCCGACCGTCCTGCACGCAGCGAACCACGAGTCACCAAACGCCGCCCCAAAGCTTACCCCAGATTGACCCAACCCCGGCAAGAATTACGTAAACAATTGCAAACTGCTTAAACCACAAGCGTTTCGGCTTTTCTTAGTGCCATTCGACCCTAACACCTGCCTGATAAAACTGCGTCAGTTTGGTGAACTCCTAGCGCAACTGATAGCCGCTAATGTGGGGGTGTACGACCATGAAGCACGGCAAATCGATTTAATGCGTCGCCTGCGTGATAAAGGAATCCTTAAAGGTAAAATATTTGACTTTTTTGACCAATTATGTCTAGCTGGCAATGATGCCACACACGCATTTGCAGATGACCAAAGAACTGCCCTCAGCAATTTGAAATATGCACGCCAACTAGGGGTTCAGCCGGGATACGCGCAAAACAAGACACGTTGTAAATTTTTGTTGCAGAGCGTGTTTTATTGATTTACCAACTTGCCCATAAATGATATTGGGACAATCAAAATTTTGCACGGTAAAATCAACTCTTCATCCCGATAGTCCCTCAAACTTGCCCATAAACAATCATTTTTGGGAATGTTTCAACTGAATGAGTCAAGTAAAGTTTGGTATTGAAACAACCGTATATCAAGGGTTTCGCTTTCTATGCGTTACAAAACTTTACAACGTGTCCCATTTTGCAGGTATCCCGGCTGAACCCCATATAAACGCTCGGTCGCTTCCATCTGTTTCTCTATCTATGTTTAGCCACCAGCTAGAGTACGGCGAAATTACTCGTTATGGAAGTCTGCGCCTCCTTTTTTCTCTGCTTCAATTTCTTGTACTCAGACTTTTGTCAGTCAATCAGGCTTAAACCTTAGGAAAAAGCGATGACAGTCTTAGCTATACTGCCGTGACTGCCGTAGATACCGTGGATGCCGCGACTGCCGTGGATGCAGTTTTAATATCAGTACTAATACTTAAAACGAAGTGCGGAATGTGGACTATAAAGAGTTTGTCATCTAAAGTCAATTCAGACTGTTTCAAGTTTCTAAGTATTTACCCTATTAATCTCAATATCTGTAGCGAACTATAAATATCCCCACTATCTCATTTTGTCAATGCCTAAGCCCTAAAATTGTCTAAAATCATCGAATTGATTTTATTTTGATGAATTGTCCCTTTTCTAACACCAACAGTACTTATATTCTCAATAAAATGTAGTCAGCGAAGAGTATAACTTACCTTTTATTTAGAGCCTAAGTTCGTTTTATCCTGTATTTATTATGAAACCCACTCAAGTCTTTAACCAGTTTTTCTTAACAATTTTTGTAAGATTGCATTCTCTTCAGTACAACGTACAAGAGTGGATTAGTAAAGAAATTGTTGATGATGACCCCTACGACCAAGAAACGTTCTTTCCTAAAAACCAAAAGGTGTCACAGCCAGCGTTGACTGCACCAGTTGTAGCGGTCAATGCCCCAAGCTACAAGAGTAATGCTTTAGAGTCGCCTGAGCTTGAGGGGGAAGCGGCTGATTCAATCAGACCTGCTTCAATAGTTCAAGGTCAGGCTTCGTCTCAATAATTAGATGCGATTTTTGGAGGAGATTGAGCGAAGAATATTTGAACAATAGCCGCCGCAGTTGTAGCTGTTAACTGTTAGGCGGCTTTTGTCGTGCTTATGTAGTTATTCCGTAGTCTTTTTTGATGGCTCTTACTAGTCAAATTAATCAACTAGTGCCAAAACTGTAATATTTATTGATAAATGTGTCAATAATCACGGTTTGGGCGGTTCATCTTGAGAGTACTTATCAATTAGATAGACAAAAAAAGGGTCAAAAACAGGGGTAAATTTTTTTGTGGATTTTGTTTTTTAATGTTGAGTCTTGGTTCTCGTTCAAGCCGAATGCCCAACGTTCAATTTGTTTGTGATCAACTACGATAGTCAAGCGATCGCGCATCTTGTGGTCAACCTAATCCAAGATAAAATCAGGAACGGGAAAAATGAAATTGATGATGAGCCAGGGGTAAGCGATGGAAGTCAAAAGCGAAGTGACAATTAAATTTAGCGGCTCACTGCCAACAGCCACACCTCTTCAGAATAAAAAAGTTGCAATCGAGTTGACTGATCAGAACGGCATAGTCTTCACTGCTCAAGTTAATGCCAAAAGTTGGCGTAAGGCTGAAACTAGCGCCTCAGAATTTGCAGACTGGGCTGGGGCTGTATCGGGCAAGCTTGGTCAACGAACTGAGAACGGGTTTGAGATCGTTGACGCAGGAATCCAACTTTTTGAAAAGAAGGCGAAGGAAGTCAAAGTAGATGTAGGGGCTACTATATCTGAAGCTGGCGTTTCTTCATGACCACATACAACAAAACCCTACTCCTTCACTGGGATTGTGTTTGGTGTGGGGCTGTTGGGGGCTGAACAGGCTTAGTTTGAGTTTTGGGTTGAGCTTTCTTGACTGGTTTAGTTTGAGGTTGGGGTTTGGGTTTATTGCCCTTTGACGCGGCTATATTCGCTTTTTTCTCTTTAAATGCGGCAAGCTTATCATCTTTTGATGCCTTTAGGAACTTTGGCGGTTTATCTTGCGGCAACCCTAATAAGCTCTCAAATGCGAAAACATTTCTATGTGGCAAAAATTTCGCTTTAATTTCAACAAAACTAGGCTTGCCACGCTCCTCTTTTGGTAGCAAAGGATTGAATCTAAAGGGAGGAACGATTGCATCTTTCCACAATAAAGGTATGTGGCTAGCCTTCATGAACCGCACTTTTCTAGAAGTCTCGGTCTGCTTAATATAATCCAATCTTTCGGCTGTAAAATTCCGAAACACTGATATACAAGGTGTCTGGCAAGCTGGGATGAATTGCCATAACCCTGTAAATCTAAACTCAAAATCCTGATAATCTGCAAACAAACCCGATTTGGAGCCATTATCAAACCCCAAAACCTGAAAGCCAATTACATGAGGTTTATCTCGCGGTGGAAAATGTATCACCCTTGGATAAACCATCAGCCGTACATAATCACTACCACTGTTACGAATCTGTTTTTTTAAAAAATCAAATATCAGTTTTTTTTGAGGAGCATGATATAAACCATAGTCCCGATTTTCAATCGATATAGTCGGATGAGGTTTAGCTTTGAGATCCACAGTGCCAGCAATCACCCCAATCGCCTGAAATATAGAGGAGTTTTCTGGAAGAGAAATGCTATCACTCTTCACTGATTCTGGCTGTGTGTCTGGTATAGATTTAATGAGTCGTCCACTAGGAATGATCGTAATGATTTTCTTCGGCTTGGCTGGCTCGTTGCTGGGGTTAATCATTATTGGGACTCTTCGCACCTACACAAACCATTGTAGAATTTTTATCAAGAGGTATGAAGTTTACCGCTTCTACAAAAGTGCGATTCATGAATTCTCTGTAAAGAACATGATTTTTTTTCGGAACTTGCTACCATGTAAGCTGTATATCCAACAATACCGAACCACATATACAGTAACCGGGGCATTGAATCTATGAAGCCCCATATAAATTTCTAGCTAATGCTGCTACTGCTCTCTTGTAAAAACTTGAGAGCAGTTTTGTATTCTCAATCAGTAACAGCGAAGCGCGATCGCTTTGGACTTTGCAGCATTGGCTAGTATTCTAGTTAGACACTCATGGTAGTAGCAGGGGATGAAGTATGGGAGAAGCTAAACGCAGAAAACAGCTTTTGGGCGATGTCTACGGTTCACGGGTTAATTTAGAAGAATGCCCCATACCTTCAGAAATTAGCCTTGGATATGTGAGTGATGAAGCATTGGCAACCACAAAAGCCCAACTGCATAGGATGCCTGATGATTTTAAATCCACCTTTTTCATCGCCTTAACAAAAGCTAAAACTATAGTTGAGCCAGGAATTGTTTTCTCTGAAGCTCTAAAGTTTTCCGGTGGGGTCGGTGTCGAAGTTACATTCCGCTCCGACATTGAAACTTTTATCAAATCCCGGTGTAATACTCCAGTTCTGGGCTTACGACTAATACAAAAGCTCAAAAGTATAGACTACAATACTCATCGAGTAATAGCTTTCCTTGCTGGCTCTGATACTCCCATGCTCCCAATTAACGTCTATTCTGTTCAGCAAATTGAAACTCTGCTTAAGTACCTCAATGAAGACAGATAAACACAACTTTAGTGGCAAGAAATAGAAAAACTGCCTTCTTCAGATGAAAAATCGTTGACAGATGCTCAAACACACAGGGGCGGCGCGAGCAATATAATTTCTACTTCTGCCATGAGGTATTGGTAGAGATAGAAGCACTTTCAATTGCCGATTCCACTAATTTAGTCATTCGTGGAATCCCTTACTGTGGTGAGGTGGTTGAGAAGTCTCTTAGCACTAGAGCTTTATATTTAATTATGTCGAGCTAATTAACTCAATGAATAAGAACAATAATGTTATGAAAAAAAAGATACAAACTTTACTACGGAAAGCATTGCTGCAAGATGCCAAGATGGAATATGAACTTTTTGAATACGAATTAAAAGAACATATTAACTACTGGTACAAAGGTCTAAAAGCAGACCAGGAAGAGCTTGTATTTGCAGTTACAGAAAATTCAGGATATGTGGCAATGGTACTGATAACCAAAGAGAAAATTATTTATGTAAATGAAGATGCGAGAGAGAAACTAGCCCAATTATGGCAAGACTCGTACAAAAAGAATATAGAACGTCTGCTTCCAATGATGGCAGACAATTTAGCGAATAATATTATCTCAGTTAATGGAGTTAAGATTTCATCTGGCACCCAAAAACCGTTTTTCTTAGAGCAAAAATTGCTCCCATAATAGATTTTCAACAATACCAAGTTAGCTGATGCTCATAATTGTGTAAGTCTAAGGCAGTAAATAACGGGTCATTATATATTAGACATTTCCGAAATCTATTGAAATTGTTAATGACATTCGGTACTTTATTCATTACTTTGCCTAAGAGTGACACTTGGAATAACAGTACCGCTTACTCTAAGTTAAAAAGTAGGATCATTGTTCTTTAAGCTAAGTCAAATATGAATCATGAAGAAGACAATTCCCTTTGGGGGCAAAAGGGAGCTACTCTGAGCGATAAAACAGCCCAAAAAGAATTTAACCTGAAGCAAGCATAAATTCTTGAGGCTATCAAATCAGGAAAATTGCAATATCGGCACAACACTTTATATGGAAATCCCTGCTTCAAACTCTTAAGGAATGAGGTAGAAGATTTTGTCATTGAAAAATATGGGTCAGATTATCTAAAAAATCAAAAGCACAAAGCTGAATTATCGAAAATCAATACAGAAATCCGAAGTTTGAACCGGAAAATCTCTGAATTAGAAAAAAGAAAAGAAGAACTTTTAGCAACGCTTAATTCTTGACTGTGGTTGATTTAACTGAGGTTTTGCTTCAGCTAAGAAAAGAAGGTTTTTTCTGGAACCGAGAGGATTTAACGGCTTTAAGTCCTTATTTTACTAGTCATATCAAGCGTTTTGGTGATTATCTGATTGATCTCGATACGATTCCACAAGCACTAGACGAGACGGTGAATTTAGGCGCGATCGCGGTTTGCTGACTGACCCGCAAGAGAAAACCACTTGACACGCTATGAAAGGCTGTACCAAATAGCGTAAAAGTTTGTTTCGTTCATTTCGCTCATTGCGTTCATTTTGAATAAAAGCTATTGTGAGGGGAATGATAATTGCAATCCATATTTTCGTATTGATAAGTGGAGTGCAATTCGATATTAGACAGAGAGAGGCTGATATCTATGACACTCAGTACATACCAATCTAGCAGGACTGCTGTACCTACGGAAGAAGATGCTACGCTAGCTAAAAAAAGTAGTCAAACTTTAGCATCCTATGTACGGGATAATGATGCCTACCGTACTATCAAAGTTGTGCAAGATAACGCTATAAGCGAAACGATTACCATACCAGCATCGGCTTTTCATCTGCTTGTTGAAATTTTGACACAAATGGCTAAAGGTAATGCTGTTACTCTTATACCCGTACACGCAGAACTCACGACACAAGAAGCAGCTGATATCTTAAATGTTTCTCGTCCTTATTTAGTAGGGTTATTGGAATCTGGAGAGATGCCATACCGTAAAGTAGGCACACGACGACGGGTGCGTTATCAGGATGTACTCAATTACAAAAATCAAATTGATACTTTACGAATGCAAGGTCTTGATGAGCTTACTGTTCAAGCTCAAGAACTAAATATGGGGTACGAATAAGAATTGCTCCCCATAACAGTTTCGCAGATTAGCCAGATACTTTGCTAAATAAACTCTGGGAATAGGGGTAGGGGTATATGAAGCCAGCAGATAACAAGCCTGGATATTGGGGGACTGTTCCATGACGGGTAATATTGGTGATAAACAACTGTCAAGAATAGTTTTGAAAGGTTTCAAGTCTATCGCCAAGTGTGACCTTGAACTTTCCAAACTGAATGTTTTGATTGGCGCTAATGGGGGGGGAAAATCCAATTTCATTGGCTTTTTTCGCCTGGTGCAGCAGTTGCTCGATCTGAACCTGCAAGTGTTTGTCAGCCGTCAGGGTAGTCCCGATGCCCTGTTGCACTTTGGGCGGAAAACCACGGAACAATTGGAGTTTCAGTTATACTTCGGCAATAATGGGTACTTCGCCACCTTAGAACCAACCCAGGACAATCGCCTGATGTTCGCCAGGGAATCCTTCTGGTGGAACATGGGTGGTGAGCGTGAAATAGGGAAGGGGCATTTTGAGACGCTGGCTCTAAGCGCTACTGCGACAAAAATTGATAGTGACGTGGTGCCTGTCATGAAACAATGGCGGGTTTATCATTTTCATGACACGAGCGATAGCGCGTATGTCAAGCAGCAGCACGGTATCAATGACAATGCTTACCTGCGTCCCGATGCACGGAATCTTGGGGCTTTCCTGTATCTGTTGCGTAACAGTTACCCAGCATCCTATCAGAAAATAGTCAAAACCATCCGGCTTGTTGCCCCGTTCTTTGGGGATTTTTACCTGCGTCCTTCCCCGCAAAACAAGGAATTTATCGAACTGGAATGGTTCGAGCAGGGGCAGGATGTTCCCTTTAAGGCGCATGTGCTTTCGGATGGCACGCTACGTTTTATGTGTCTAGCAACGGTTTTTTTGCAACCCGAAGAGCTTCAGCCGGAGACAATTTTGGTTGATGAGCCGGAATTGGGTCTTCATCCCTATGCCATTACTGTCCTGGCATCATTGATACGTACTACTGCCAAACAGGTAATTGTTTCAACCCAGTCCGTGGAATTGCTTAACGAATTTGATGCTGCGGATGTCATTGTTGTTGACCGCTTGGAGGGGCGATCGTCGCTTCGCAGATTGAATGGGCAGGATTTGGAGGCATGGCTTGAGGACTATAGCTTGGGTGAGTTGTGGAAGAAGAACGTCTTGGGCGGGAGACCTTCACGATGATTCGAGTCAATATTTTCGTAGAGGGGCAAACCGAGGAAACATTTGTCAGGGAATTGCTGTACGGGTATTTCCAGGAGAAAAACATCTACCTCAACCCGATTCTGGTAAAAACCAGCACAACGGGGAAGGGTGGTGTGGTGAGTTATGCGAAAATCAAACCGCAATTACATCGCAAGTGCCTTGAAGATAAAACGGCATTTGTCACCACAATGTTTGATATGTACGCTTTGCCCAATGATTTTCCAGGAAGCGGTTCAGGTCTAAAAACCAGCGACCCATTTCAGAAGGCTGAACATCTGGAACAAGAAATGGGTAAGGATATCGGTCACGATAATTTTATCCCGAATTTGCTGGTTCACGAGTTTGAGGGGTTATTGTACAGCAATCCACAAGCGTTTGCTGCATGGTTCGATGAAAGTGTCGTGAGTATTTTGCAAGACGAGCGCAATGCTTTTCCTTCACCTGAACATATTAACGATAATCCCCTAACCGCACCATCAAAACGCATTCGCAATTGTTGCAATGGATACGATAAACCACTACATGGTTCCCTGCTTGCGATCGATATTGGGCTGGATACCATACGTCAGGAGTGTCAGCATTTTAACCGATGGTTGTTGCGGCTTGAAAGCATAATTCCAGTCCTTTAAGGCTTTTAATCGATTAGCCAATATTCGATGAAGGCAAGCTTCTGCAAATAAAGCGTCGCTGTTTGTACGTCGTTTAGCCATTTAACACCCACTCCGCGATCGCTGTCTCTGTATTTCAATATACGTGCATTTTGACCATCTCCTTACAGCCTGGTGCGATCGCTTTAACATCCGGTTTCTTCTAGTTGAGTCAACTAAAATCCGTTGTTCTAGAAATATAAACCGGATTTTGGGGATTAGTGAATCGGTGTTCTAGGGTAAATCATTTGTCTTCGAGAGCAGAAATTTAAGAATATCAATATTCCGGTATTCGCATGTCTGCACCACACTCAGCATCACCAAATAGTCTTTAAGGGATTTTTCAGTCAATCGTCCATCAGCAAACCTTCTGTACCTGGCGAAGCTCTTAATCGCATTTTCTGCATTGTTGTTGTTCCAGGGTACGCCATCATAATCTAGAAATGTAAACAGCCTATCACCATACTTTTCAATTCGCTTCTGGTATTTCTTTGAAATATCGGATGAGAAAACTGTAGCCGTAGCGTATTGAACAAACTTGCTCACTGAATCTTTATACTTATTCAAGTGTCTATGCTTCAATCCATACCTGTCAACCGTCTTGACGATATCACGCAGCAGGTTAGCAAACTGCTGGCTCAAATCCTTGAACTCTTCGTTAAACGGGTTATTCAACAAGTCCTCATTCATGTCTCGAATTAAGTGAATGAGACATTTCTGCTGTGGACAGCTAAGAGAGTCGTAACCGGAGAAGAAGTCGGAAATTAAGACCCCTCGAAAATCGCTGAGTAAATCTTTTAAAAACTGTGCTTCTCGCGATTCCCGGTACATAAAATAGACGCTATCCATGCTCGCAAAAACCCATACATAACCCTTGCCTCCTATCAGATTAACTTCCGTCTCGTCAATATGAAGAATTGATTTTTGAAGAATACTTGCTAGAATCTTTTCAGCTAATGGGGCGAGGTCTTCAGCGACATATGCTTTAAAGCGGTAAATGGATGGTTGCGGAATATCGAGATTGAAAACGTCGGACAAAACCCGAAGTACTCTGAGTACATTTTGCCCACCAATCATGTTGTTATATACACACCAACACATCAATCCATGACCATATTTCGTTCTACCGTCTGGAATACCATCTGGTACAAAGGTCTTTTTGCACTTTGCACATTGGTATTGCCATGATAAAAACTCAGTGACCCACTTTTCAACTCCACCCTTGAAAAATCGCAGATCGATAACCTGTCTTTGAATTTCATGTTGTTGTGTAATTTTCTTACTTTTGCAAAACTGACAAATATTGGCACTTATTTCAATTAGCTTGTTGGGTTTTATATTGTGATGTTTAAGTGTCTTTGCTCTCCGATTAATCTGTTTCAAATCTCTGTTTGTACGTACAAAGACTTTTTCCCGCTGATAATCAAAATAGGCACACTTATTGACGAAATTCAATTCGGGAAAGACGAATTCAATTTTGCCAAACTTAGGTGTTTGTCCAGTTGGAGATTGCATTTGGGTTGTGTGAACAATCTTTGTTCCAGCCTCATCATTACCTTGTAGGGATGCTTCTGTTGACAAAGCTGAGGCAATAAAGTCGGCCACTCGCTTAAGGGCCAAACAGTCGTCATAGTTGTACTGAATCAATCGCTGCTTTAACTCAAGAGAGTGAGTACTGTCCCAGTTTTCGCGCCATACAATGCTTTGAAGTCCACCAGCCTCCCTGTCGCTCCACTCGAATCCCAAAAACTTGGCGATTTCTTTGAGACTATTTGACCAAGTAGGGAAATAGATGTGTGAATGGATGCTTGACAGCAGATTGAATGTTCGTTTCCGAATCTCGTCGAGTCCACTTTGGTATTCGTCAGGCATCTGAGACTGCATCTGTTTTAAGGCCGCATTCTCATAGCTACCAAAATGAAAGACTACATAATTGTGGCAATGTTGCAATGCTTTGATGAATTGAGCATATATTTGTTGCTGTTGTTCTTTGCTGTCCGCCCAGAAGTAGTGATACTGTTGTGATCCATTCTCATCAATAAGCAACCCAATCAAGTAATAAAAGTCTTTTTCAGGTACACCCTCAATATCGAAATATATGCGCGTTTTCGCACTGGGTATCTCAGGGTTGCCGTGGATATATAAATTTTTTTCACGCAAAGCCAACGCTTGGAGAGGATAACTATGCGGCAGTGTGGCTGGTTTAGCTCTTTTGGGTCGCCGCCTGGCGCGAAAGGTGTATGAAAGCTGCGTAACGGTAAAAATACCTTTGCGATTATTTCGGGCAATTTCATTTTCACTGATTCCGCGCAGCAAACTGAGGTGATCACTCGCTAGAGCTTCCTCTCTACAGCGTTTTTTGAATTGGCAAACATCGCAATGGCGGTTAAGGTAAAGAGATGGTTTGGTCTGGTTGCTCACCTGACTAAGTAAGGAGTCTATTAAAAACGAAACGTCTTTAAAGTAAGGTTCTAGACGAATTTTAGACTCGGTGAACTTAGTACCAAATATAATTGTTCCGTTATCAGGCATCTTACCTTGTGCCTTTCCTAACACAAAGGCTCTATATGCAAGGCACAGCTTATGCCTCTTGTTAATGTGAGCATTCCGACTAAACAAAATTGGTTCGTAGTGGAATAAACCAAGTGCTGAATCACCGAGAACCTTTTTTACGCCGTCGATTTGTGATTGGAGATTGTCGTTAGTAACAAAGATGCCGAAGAAAAACTTTTGACCTGTACGTAAATCCAACACAGATGGACTCTGGCAGTCTTGATCGGGGGCATTCTTCTGGGTTGTGATCAGCCTGTGTTTTGCCTCAATACGGAACTCCTCATCCAGTCTTGATTCAAGATCCGCATACTCAGTAGTTTGGCTATCAACATCGCTCAAAAGAAGATAAGACTTATATGTGCAAAAAAGAAAGGCATCGAAGAGTTGGTTTGTGACATACGATTTAGAAGTATGCTCCTGATTTGTTTGAAAAAGTATCATTAGTCCTGAAGCAGTTTCAAAAGTATTTTCAACTTAATAGCAGTTCATTTCCGACTCTTAGCTGCAACTTTTGCCTCATTGATACTATTCTTTACAGTTTTTAGGAAAGTGGGAATAGCTTTAGATAAAGACTGCTCTGCACGTGTAGGTTGCTCTGACTCTAGTAGTGCTACCAAATCTTGTGTAGCAGCCTCAATTCTCTTAAGTAGCTTGAGCTTCTGAAAAATAGGATCTGAGTTCCTATTTTCTTCGCCAGCTTCTTCTTGTCGCTGCTGACTTAGTATCTTGCGTACATAACGAGTAGATACCCCAATTGCTACTGCTAAAGCCGGGCCTAATGCTTTCTCTCCTTCTCGTGGACGACCCCGAATCTCCCTGTAATTCAAGGTTCGTAAGCGTTCAGCAAGTCGTTCAATCTGGTCACGGGTATAGTTAACCCGTTTCTCGTTTTCTGCCAGTTCCACCTGTAGCGCCCGTTCAGGTTCGTTCTCAGCATCAAATGCCATCATATTAACCTGAACCAGATCATCAGGAAACTGTTGAGCATAGGCTTCTTCCTTAGCTTCCTTAAGTAACTGAATTGCTGCTAGTCGGTGCGCTCCAGCCAGCAATACTCCTTTACAATCAACCACAAGGGGTTCAATCAGCCCCAATGCTGCAATAGAATCTGCCAAATCAGCAACATGCTCAGGTCGAATTGGCCTGGTATCTGCCTCTCTGGGATGAATTTGAGCCAGAGGGATTTTGGTTCTTTGGGCACGCTCCTGTTCGACTTTAGCTGCTGCTGCCTGATCAAGCTCATGAATCGCATCAGCTGTCGCGGTGGCTTCTGCAAATAAAGCTTCACTGCTTGTCCGTCGTTTAGCCATTTAACACCCACTCCGCGATCGCTTGTAAATCTTTTGCCCCCTTGCAGTTTGCATCGTACTGCATAAGGGGAACTCGTTCAGCAGCAGCCCACGCTAAAGATGAGTCTTGATGCACAATTAAGCGCTTAATAGATGGGTAAGCATTAGAGAGTTGTTGGTCAAGCGCCTGATCCATTGACCGACGCAGGTCAATCCGGCTCAGTGCCACCGCCCAGCGTTTTGCCCCTCTGCGTCCTTTTTGCTGTCGCAGCTTCAACTCGTTGAGGACTCGACCGGCTCCCATTACCGCCAGAGGGTGAGCATCAGTGCAGACTAATGCAACATCAGCAGCAACCAATGCTAGTCGCTCTAGAGATTCAACACCTGGTGGGCAGTCGAAGATAAAAACATCGTAAGCCATTGATGCTACTATATCTGCCAAATCTTCAGGATCTAGCAACTGAATATTATGTCCTGCCAAATCCGGCCCACCTGGTAAGACGTGAAGTCTAGGAGCAGCCTCTAGAGGATCAGGTGAACCACCAACAAGAAGTTCAGCAGTTCCGGCTGCTGTTGGATTTGTGCCTAACACGTAGGCTGCATTTGACTGTGGGTCAAGGTCGATAACTAAAACTTTTCGTCCCTGACTGGCTAGAACAGAAGCAAGGCCACAGGCAATTGTCGTTTTGCCTACGCCTCCTTTACGAGCTGCAACTGCAATGCATGTGTGAGTCATAGCCAAAATCGTAACACGCTCCAATTAAGGCGAATCAGAATTGCGTTGAAGCCTGGTCGCTACGGTAGCACCATAAAATTCAAGAATAGAATTATAGCTTTTCGTGTGGCTCTCGCGGATTGCGTTCTACAAAATAAATTACGGGTGCTGTATCGAGAAATAAGCTAGAAACTCCAGCTAACGCATCACTAATCCTCATTCCTCTCCTTGCAACAACCGTTCTCGATGCTCATCTCCTTCCCGTCGAGTCCGCGAAACCCATTCAGCCGCATCTTCACCCAATAGCGGATAGGGTGCTATACCCTTTAAATCGCTCCACTTGCGTTTTGGTTGCGCTTGAGTGATGTGTTTCTTTACACGCTCCACCAAATGCCCCATCACCGTCAATTGCTCCTCTGGAGTTAATTGCTCAATCTCGCTTAAAATTTTTTCAAGTGACGGACTCATCAAGCTAACCCTTATCAACTGCTGTAAATTTTAGCGTCTTTACTCTTGGATATATCCCATCAAGGGTTGCAAGCACATAACTCTTTTCAGACTGACTCAAAATAGGTCAGCAAGCGTATCAGTGATGGTAGCTTGAAACTCCTGTGTTTTGCGGTTATCGTCGTACTTCAGAACAGTATTAATATTGGCGTGCCTGCTAAACTTTTGCACCTTTTGGTAATCACCATCAAACACCTCTGTGGCTTTGGTAATAGCACTGTGCCGAATGCGGTGCGGCGACATCTTCTTAGGAATACCAGCCTGTTGTGCCAAAGTATCCACCAACTTGCGAATAAATTCCCCAGTCAGACGCTTTCCCTTAAAATGTTCAACCAGCGCCACAAACAGAGGCTCATTTGATTTAGCTTTAGTGCGTCTGCTGGCAATCAACCAGTCAGCGATCGCCTCTATGGTTTTGCGGCTGAGTTTGATAGTTTCCTTTTGCGTCCCCCGACCCTTGCCCAAGATAGAGATAGTGCCACCGCTGGCGTTAAAATCGCCGATATTCAGTTGACATATTTCATTCCGCCGTAGGGCATTGTCCCACAACAGCCGCATGATCGCATAGTCGCGCTTGCCGATGACGGTGCTAGTATCAATCAGCTTCATCATACTGCCGATCGCCTCCGGTGCTACACCACTGGTATCTCGATAAGCCTTGACTTTTTCACCACCGATATCATCCAGCACAAAATTACACACCCCTAACACCCGCCCTACCTGCACCAAAGACTTGATTGCAGACAACCTCCGATTAACAGTCGCCTCCGAAAGTCCTTTATTCATCAGGCTTTCTTTATACTGACTGACAACATTAATCGCCTGACCTTGCTCCAATTTAAGAAACTGTGTTACTAAAGAAGGAGTGGGTGGCTTCTTGGCAACATAATCAAAAAAATCTTGCAAATCTCTGGCATAGGCTCTCTGAGTATTAGGAGAGCGCTTCCCCAACAACAACCGCGCCATCACGTCCGGTGCTGTGGATAACGTCGCCGAGTCCAGCGGTACTAGCGTATTATCAGCCGCCAGTATTTCCCCTCCAGTGGTGATAGTTGTATCCATAGTCTCCTTCAGCTAGGTACAGTTGCCCAAAGCACCATTATCGCAACTTTGCTAATCTTACCTGATGCCATGTCAAGGGAACTTCATTAAAGTTGGATTCTGCTTTACTTGGCTTGTGACATCAGAATTGATAGAAATTTAACTCTAGTTAGCGCGTTTCATAAACTTCGCTGGAGAAATATTATAATCTTGGTATGCGAATCATTGCCCGCACCACTTTACGGCAATTTTGGGAAACACATCCTTCTTCCGAGCAGCCACTTAAAGCTTGGTATGAGGAAGCGTCTCGTGCAGAATGGAATAGTCCGACAGATATCAAAAGTACTTATCGTAACGCCAGTATTATTGCTAATAATCGTGTCGTTTTTAATATCAAAGGGAATGATTACCGCTTAATTGTTCACGTTCGTTATGACATTAAAATTATTTTTATCCGCTTTGTAGGAACGCACTCTGAATACGATAACGTAGACGCGACAACAATTTGAGGTAACGTATATGCTCAAACCCCGTCCCATCCGAACCGAAGCTGATTATCGTGCTGCACTTGATGAAATTGAAAGATTATTTGATGCAGAACCTAATACACCAGAGTGCGATCTCTTAGAAGTTTTAACGACGCTGGTAGAAGCATACGAACAACAGCATCACCCTATTGTTGCACCAGAGCCGATTGATGCTATTTTATATTATCTCGAATCCCGTGGTTTGTCCGTTAATGATTTGGAACCTATTATTGGGAGTCTGGGACAGGTTACAGACATTTTAAATCGCCAGCAACCACTTACACTGGAGATGATTCGGCGTTTGCATTCCTCATTGGGGATTCCGGCGGAGGTGTTGATTCAACCATACTCTTTAATGAAAAATTCAGCTTAATAAAAGTGTGGGCTTGCCAGAATCATGGCGAAATGCAATCCTAATGCTTGAGAGACTTGAACTTTTTAATATCTGTCTCTTCTGAAAATAGAAATTTGAAAAATGATTTGCCCTGAAAACGGCAAGTTTGCTGAATACTAAGTAGTACTAAATAATTACGAGTAGATGACTCGTGAAAAGATGATGATATATCTCGTTGTATTGCCAGATGCCTAATAGCTCTTTCAGCTACATTATTGTGCCAGAGAATTTCATCTTCATCTAGAAATGTAAATAGGCTATCTCGATATCTTTTAAATCGTTTTTGATATTTGATAACTAAATCAGACCTATACCATTGCACAGGTCTGGAGTATCGCTAAAGGTAATCCAGAAAATTTCCGGTCATAGAACCTTATCTGCGTTGCAAAAATACTTAGAGGTGCTGGATGAAGATTTGGAATCGGCTGTCTCAACGCTCAGATTTTAGCACAGTTGTCACTGTCTCTTGAATAAGCCCAGCAGGGCTGAGAGCGGATTCTTTTTTTCTTTTTTCACAAAGGTCGCTTCTTGAGGAATGTACTGCTTGACAAAATTGAGATATCCTTGTCGTCCTCCCTTTTTCGTCCACAACTTGATCGACGATTTAATCCGCTTGAGACAGGCGACGATCTCGGATGGGGTCTTACTCTCTATATCTAACTCAACTCTCTTTCCTTTTTCATCGGTCGCTGGCAACTTTTCTCGTCCCAACCGCCAGTCACATACCACTTTGACCGCCTCCGCGACCAGGGCTGAGTTTCCTTTTGGCTTTCGGTAAGAGCTGGTCTTTCCCTGAGCTTCGGCACTGTAGGACTTGCTCAACCACTCAAGTGCTGCCTCAACCTCAGCGTCAATCAAATCTGGATGTTCTCGATAATACATGACGATAGCACTTTCGATATTGTGCAGCACATCTTGATATTCTTCTTCAAAACTCATTGTCCCTGACCTGATCGTGTTTCTATTTCCTCCCGATTTTATCCCTTTGTCTGACTTTTAATGAACTACCCCAATCTCTTTAAGAGTAACTTCTGTCCGCTCCCTGTCAAAATCAATTTATAATGACAACCGGAATAAATACCTGTGGGAGATGTCGGAATTGTTGACGGGAATGTTGAAGGATTCCGAGTGATAAAAATTAATAAATTGACTAATTATATTAGATTAATCTTATTCTTGAACTGGTAGTTAAATCGCTACGCATTTTTAGAATCAGAAAATGCCTTCTAAATCCCAGCAACGTTATCCAGAAAACTGGTCAGATATCGCTCTGGAAGTCAAACAATCTGTGGACTGGCGATGTTCTAAATGTCAGTTGCAATGTATTCGTCCCGGTGATGATACGTCCGAACTTTCCCGTTCTCTTAGAATGGCATTAACATTAACAGTGCATCATAAAAATTTCCTGCCAGAAGATAATCGTCGAGAAAACTTATATGCCTTATGCACAGCTTGCCACCTGAGTTTTCATACCCGACGCAGGGGGAATGTATCGCCAGGACAATTGTCTTTATTTTGAGCCAGCTTCTTATTGAACTAAGGTACTGCAAAAGCGCCACCGCAGTCGGGAGTAAACACCTTCATCTGTGAGAAAAACTCAACCAACGGCAGCAAGCCATCTATGTTCCACAGCTCCCGTCCTTGAGAACAGGGTGGGGTATTATTCGCAATTGACGACAGAGGATTGAGTCATGTCGTAAATTACAACATTCGATTGATTCATGTCGTCAATTACGACAGAGGATTGATTCATGTCGTTAACTTTTCCTTCTCAAAGAGGCTGGAGTGCTTCTATTGGTAGAACCTCGTCTGTTATTTCATATAGACAACTCTTTTGACTACTTGATCCAGCATTTCATCCGAGTATTTTCATGACTTTTGTCACTTTTAAATTTTACTAAAGTATGTAATATATCTTTCTCTAGATTAAAACAAGTAACTTTTTTGGCTGCTTGAGCTAACATTTCATCCGAGTATTTTCATGACTTTTTTCACTGTTGGATTTTGCGAAAGTATGTAATATATCTTTCTCTAAATTAAAAGTGTTTAATAAACATAGTTAGCGAATATCTAGTGTAGGCAGAAACATGAAAGGTTTCAAGAAGCTATCCTCAATAGTGGTATTGCTATTTGCTTTCGTCTATCCACCCTTATTAGCTGAAGCGAAGGCTAGTTCTTTAAGTAACGCTCCTAATGAACAGAATGTTGCGACAGAAGCAAACTTAGTTGAAGGTGAAACCGGAGAGCTTTTGATTGCTCAACGGCGATATGAAAGACGGCAGTTTCGTCGAGGACAACGGTATAGACGACAACAGTTTCGACGACAGCAGTATCTACGACAACGGTATAGACGACAGCAGTTTCGACGACAAGGGTATAGACAACGGTATAGACAACGCGGCTACTATGGACGACCAGTGTCTAGGCCAGGAATCTATATACGACTGTAGTAGACAACCTTAAAAGCATTAACCAATTCATTAGTGGTTATTGGTTGTTCTACTAACCCTCTGGGTGAGGCTCGTGCCGCCGTTCGTTCGCCTTTAGCGTCGCCCTTGGGCAAGTACTCGCTAACGCTAACGCAGAGCTAGAGTCACACCCAAAACTACTTTTTATCAATCAAAAAATACATTGGGGGTTTTGGAACTATGCCGTCACAAAGCCACTCATGAAAAGACAGGATCATCGCCCGGCATACACTTCAAAACCTCCTCTTTCATTAGGACTAGCTCCGACCGAGCAGTATTGAGTGTGCAACATCAGCGCCTAAAACGCTTGCAAACAAGCACTCTTAACTTTACAGCGTCTACATCTGTAGACATGAGAGATTCGGGTGCGATTCAAAGGTAAGAATCTATTTGTTTCCCCTCAGCTGACCATTTTTCATCTAGAAGACGACAAGCGACATAAACAACATTTTGAGGATTGCGCTTATGTCTAAAACTTTGATATCTTCGTAAAAACGGAGCCAGAAAGGTTTGAGATAGTTATTGATAGTTTAGAGGCATAGAAATTAACTCATTATTTCTGAGAATTTATGATTATTGCTAATAGCTAATTTGGGGGTAAACACCTAATTCAACGTTTTACCATTTTTCTTTCCCTAAGTTAATATTTCGGACAAATCTAGTATGAGTAGAAAGAAACTTACCTAATTTTTTTATGAGTAGACCATCGGTTTGTATAGCTAGTGAATCACCGTGACACTCAAAAACATTAGTATTTTTATATAAACTTGACTTAGTTACTTCACCAGACAAACTTTTTGGCTGTTTATCATTGAAAGATTGAGTATTCAGAAAGTCAAGTTCTTGCTGCCAAACAGGAAAGTCATTACCAATTTGTTTTCCATAAATTATTACTTTCTTTATAGAAGGTGCTTTTAACTTATTCATGGCAGTGTAAATATAATTAGCAATTACTGCCTGCGACGGTACTTTCTCTGCCTCAAAAATGATTTGTAGACAACCTTTTGTAGCATTAGCCTTTGCAAAAATACCTCTAGGCTGAAGTTGGTGATTTATAAGTGTAGCAATTGCTTGTGGTTCACCTTGTTTCGCTAATTCTAGTAATCCCGGTTGATTCATGGTAGATAAGTGTTACTGTTCTATGGGTATGAAAGATGGCGAATAAGTTGCCTTCTTTTAGGATTCCCATAATAATTAGCAGATTTACAGCTATACTCATCCCCTTTTTGTCCTGCGGACAAATTTGGTAATAGGCAAGACTCCTCATTACCCGCTATTCCTCCCCACCCGTGACTTCGAGTTGAGGGTGGGGACTCCCGCGACTCGTTGAATTTCTCCAAACTAAACCGTTGACCTTTTACCTTAAAGTTAGGCTGTATTTCCTGTATAACTGCCGATGTTTTTCCGATGCGCTCTTCGGTATTGCAGCAGTGATTGGGTAGGGTTAGAGTCTGGTGAGGGTATCCAATAGCCGACAGAAGCACCCAAAACTGCTTTTTATCAATCAACACCCTACATTGCGGCTTTTGGAGCTATGCCGGAACTTCGTCACTGAGCAGGCAGACAGGATCATCGCCCGGCATACACTCCAAAACCCCTCAAAACCTGTAGACATGATAGATAAGTATGCTCGTCAAAGTTAAGAATCCACAAGTTTCCCTTGAGTTGACCATTTTTCATCTAGAAGTTTGCAAGCGACATAAACAACATTTTGAGGATTGCGCTTGCGTCCTGGTTGAGTCGATGAGGGATATTATTCCCTGCACCTCTCAGTTAGATCCGTGCGTACCCGTTTCCGTGTACACGGCTCCCGATGTTCTTAGCTTTCGCTTTTGCTCATGTGTTTGTAATCGTGACAACTCTCATGAATTGCTTCAAGATTATTTTTCTTCCAGTTGGCGTGATTTCCGTCGATGTGATGCAGGTGTACCCGTTCCTCATCGATAAATTTCAGACCACAGGAAGCACATCTATGGTTTTGCTTCTTAAGAGCAATAGAGGTTTCGCCGTCGTAGAGTTTGCTTTTACGTTCGCTCCAGTAGGCTGTATCTCCGTCATAGGGGGATTTTGTACCTTTGACCATGACGTGACTACCTTCGGAGTGAGGAACCGTTGGGAATGCTTTCTTTATGAGTTCTGCACTCGAATAGCGATTCTGCTTTGTTTCCTTGTTAAATACCGTGTAGGCTCTGTGGTGCATGAACCAAAGCGAATGCTTTGTGCCGTCCATCTTACAGAACTTGTGGTAATTTCTCCAGCCTCTAACTATCGGAGCTAATTTCTCAGCCTTCACGATAGAACCATAATTCGAGTTGTTGACGACGTGTTTTACTTTCTTACGGAACGCTTTAAAGTTATCCATTGAGGGAGTACTTCTAAACTTTCCGTTGCTCTGAACTTTGAAGTTCCAGCCGAGGAAATCAAACCCGTCTGTCGCGGCGGTGACTTTGGTCTTCTTTTGGCTTACATTCATTCCGCGAACGCGGAGGAATTCGGTGATTCTTTCAAGTATCTCTATCGCATCATCTTCGGGACGGAGTATAATAACCATGTCATCCGCGTAACGGATTGATGGCTCACGGTGGTTGTACCACTTGTCTTTATATCTGTGGATACTTTCGATCCCGTTGAGTGCAATGTTTGCTAATAGGGGGCTAACTACTCCTCCTTGTGGGGTTCCCTGTTCTGGGAATTGTGGGTTAACTCCTGCCTTGAGGCATCGGAATATACCGAGTTTTAAGCCAAAAGGGGCAATGAGTTCATCCATAATTGTTGAGTGGTTAATCCTGTCGAAGCACTTTTCGATATCGAGTTCTATTACTCGTTTCTCTATTCCCTTAGCACCAGAGTTTAGGTTAATAAAGATGTATTTTTGTGCATCATGGGCAGAGCGCCCAGGTCTAAACCCGTAACTCCTAGCGTGGAAGGTTGCTTCGTGGGCGGCTTCCAGGGCATATTTTGCAAGGCATTGCCAAGCTCTGTCCGCTATGGTTGGTATCTTAAGCATCCTGATTGTCCCGTCCTTTTTAGGGATGGGGATTTCTCGTAAGCCTTGATGCTTCCAATCTCCGCTATTAACTCTTAACCATTCTTCTAAATAGAAGCGTTCGCTAAAAGTAAGGGATTTTTTGCCATCAATACCAGCCGTCTTTTTACCAGCATAAAGCTTGTGATACTTGTCTTATTGCAAGAAATCGAGCCGAGGTTGATTTTAGAATGAGCTTTTGGAGTGACCTAGCTTTTCGCTTGTCTCCAACTTGAACCGCTTTGTACACGCGATGAGTGAAGGCGGAAAAGGTTCCTGCGGTATTTCTTCCACGGGAGGGCTTTCCAAGATTCACTAGTTTTAACACTGTGCCTAATCATTTTTCTCTTCTCATGTTTGTGTATTCTGAACACCTCAGACCAATTACGGTCTGTCCTACCCGACTTGTGAGAGTTCGTCCGCTCGTCTGGCTTACCTGGGGTTCGACTTCCCCAAGACTCACAATTCGTTTTTATTCGTTCCCTCGGTTTGATTGATTGTTCCTTTAGATGTAGCCAATTCAACTGCTGGACTCCCTGGACTCTTACCGTTAATGAATGGATTTTCGGCGGGGGTTGGCTCCAGTGAAGTCAGGGGATTTGGTTGTTACGCCCTGCTTGAATATGAGTTGCTTTTCTAGGCTCTGTTTCATCATGGGAACTCCCTATTATCGCCAGTGTCAACCCGCAACGGCTGTCTGATTGCGCCCAGTTAAGAGCTTCACCCTGTAGAAACCGAGTCTACTCAGTGTGGGCAGGTAAGGAGTCAATTCTGAGTCTGAATGGTAGGACTTTCACCTACATCAAACCGAGAGTTCAACCTTGTGTGACAGTAATCTGCTGTCAGGTTGGCTCAGTTATGTACGGACTGGATACCGTGATTCACTGAGCAACGAATCGCACCCATTCCTATTCCAGGAACGAACCGTGTAATCACCTTGATAACCTAAAACTTGTGCTAGCTCGTCGTAAGTTAATTGCCACTTTTTCTTCAATTCAATTGGGTGCATGGTATTCAGATAGGTAAAATATTTTTTGTGTTTAATAGGTGTCTAGCAGAGACGCGGCTGTAAATCATGAAAGATAAGAATCTACAAGTTTCCCCTCAGCTGACCATTTTTCATCTAGAAGGCGACAAACGACATAAACAACTTTTTGAGGATTGCGCTTGTGGACTCCACTTATCCCCCAGCAGCGGACAGTAAAATCACTTTCATAACCTAAAACAAGTGCTAAATCGTTGTAAGTTAATTTCCACTTCTTCTTAAATTCTATTGGGTGCATAAATATAAATCCCTCACTATTTTCACTTTGCAACTTGGTATAAACTCCGAGAAATCTTTCTCTAAGCAGCGCTAATAAATTTTTGCAAGCTATCAGGATAAAACCAGCCGGGAACTGTGACACGCTTGGATTCAATTAGATTTCCGTCGTCATCATAAAGACCACTAATTTCAGCATGGTTTAGAGGTACGCGACCGTTCTTTGACTTGCGCTTGATTTGGATAGTTTCGGTTTGTCTTAAATCATTAAAACCCTCAGCATTACCAGAAGCTGCATTAGTAAAAGCATGAGCAATGCAAACTAGATATTCGGCTGCCTTGCGAACGTCAGTAAGTGAATGTCTCACAAATTTTTTGACTGATTCTTTGCATTGTGGCTGCATAGAAAGCTGTGTCAATTCATCCCAAAGTGTTTGAATAGGGGTGTCGTTTTCTGTACGGTCGCTCCAACGTTGAACAGCTTCATCCATTACCTCACCAATTGCTAAATAATCGTTGCGTTCGCCGATTAATTCCGGCTCCAAAGGTATCAACAACTTCCAAGCTTTCGCTCTGTTCTTATGTCCATGAGCGTCAACGATTAATGTAATATTCCAATCAAAAATCGCCTTCCTACACATAATAATTGATGCAGCAAAACTGCTTTTACCACTACCTTGACCCCCTAGCACCCAAACTGGTTTTGTAGACTCGATGACATCCCATAGCCAGCCGCCCTCATGATTTTTTAAAAGTTGAACTAATTCTTGGGCGCTTGTACCTTGTGAAGCCTGAGATTTTTCACTACTGGGATTGATGTTTTCTGCGTCCGCCTTGCGCTTGTCTCGCAGATTCTCAGCAATAGATTTATCAGCTACAGAATCAGCGACCGCGAACTGTTTTTTAGTGTTATCAAACTGTAAATCCTCAAGCTCTGACTGACGCTGATACTGTTGTTGCAATTCATCTAATGAGATGTAGCCTGACTGGACTAACAGATTATCAGCGCGTCTATCAATGTCCTTTTTATGCTTGTCTGAAATCCGTGTTGATTCATGTGACTGCAAATCGCGCTCAGTCCTAGTAACTAAGCCTTGGCGCTTAATAGCTGTCTTAAAATATTCGAGACGTTGAAAACTTGACTCGTTATCAATCTCATCTTTTGCAGCCCAGCAGTAATAACCCATCCAGACGAAAGCAGGCGCGACTAATAACCACAAACTTGGATTCTCCGATAGAGCCAAATCGTTAGTAATGAAAGCACCGTCAGGGAGAGACACAACATCGTTAAACTGTCGTGACTTCCATACTTCTGTTAGCAATCTGTACTTGAAACGACAGTATTTGTTATCAAGCGCCGATTGTGATTGTGTGGGTTTGTTATAGTACTTCCCAAATGTCCGTTTATTCGCGGTAGTAGGACAAAATCGCACTTCAGTAAATTGATAAGGGTGAGGTGTCTGCCCATAGTAATAAGCGCTTGCTAGCCCCAGAAGTAAAGCGGTGACAGCACCAATTTTTAGTAGGAATTGAGCCTTCAT
>JAESGI010000284.1_pt1 | contig 23969 bp, 24 predicted proteins | sample 9269671 | NCBI WGS metagenome assembly JAESGI01 (sample SAMN14515641, study PRJNA621666) | algae metagenome | isolation source: Nostoc indistinguendum CM1-VF10 and co-occurring heterotrophs from gravelly... | place: USA: Clark Mountains, San Bernardino, California | collected 1998-06-05 | reverse complement strand
TATTCGTCCTCAAATCCCAAAACGAGTTTGGAAAACCAAGAAAAACAGAGGAAGACCAATCAAAATCTCTGTTCCTAGATTTCAGCAAGAGCGCTGTTTTGCTTGGTATCAGCGAAAATACCGCCGTCTTGTTGTCAGATGGGAACGTCAAAAAGTTTACTTTGACGCATTCCTTGACCTTGCTACAATCCACATCTGGATTAACAAAATATTATTAGTGGGATAGGTTCTCGTTGGCAACCCATCAGCAGTAGCCAAAAAGCTAGTTGAAGTTACTCAAGAAAGCATGATGCGGGGAATTGCTGAAATTAAGCCTGGTGCAAGAATTGGTGATATTGGAACAGAAACAGGAGTGGAAATTTTGACTCTTTCATAAATTGGAGGCGCAAACGCCAACATCTCTTCGTCCCACCGATGCTAGCCTGTTGGATCAACATGAATGCGCTAGCTAAACATTTCTGCCTGCTGACGATTGGCGGCAGGTATTGCTGTCTGGAGTGTACAACTGTATTCTTTAACATAACTGACTACGCCCCAATAACCCGCTTTACCTCTTAAGTCTGGGTTATCTTTTGGCAAGAGAATGCATATTTCACCAATATGGTAAGGATTGGGGATTTTAGTCCTTTGGCGTATCCTATCCACAACATCTTTCACTATGCGATCGCTAGGGAATGTTATTGCCATCTAATCAATAATTCCTAATGTTGTTGCTCCTATAATTGCAGGGCTTAAGGCTTGCAAATCAAAGTTACCGCTTGCTGGGTTAACAAATAAAGGGTCTTTCCCAATGATGTTACCGCTTCCGCTTCCAGTATTTTTGAAACTGCCGTTGTAAACAAGGTTATCTTCAAAAGAGAAACCTGTAGAATTGGAGATCGGGTTAATGGCTTGTCCACCTTTGCCGAAAAAGATACTGTTCTCTACATCTACATCATTAGCTTTGTTAATGAATATTTCACCTGTTGTCAAAACTTGAGAGTTTTTGTAGGTCGTGTTGTGCAAGACATCTATGGGATTATCCGCTCTGAAAAGCTGGATACCTGAACCACCATTTTTGTAGATTAGATTATCGCTGATTAGGATTTTTCCTTTATAGGAATCACTACCAATATAGGCACGGTCAACCATTACGCCGTGTCCTTCTGTGATTTTTCCCACAGCGTAGTAGGGAACCTTGCAACCAAACCGGGATCTCAGCCATAATCCTTTGTTTCAGGTTAGTTTTGTATATCTGCAACCGCTGAAGCGATTTGGCAAGATTTTAGATTTGTTCCTGCCTGAAGAAATAGATGTGGAAATTGATTGTCACGATTTGAAGCTGAAACCTTTTGTGATTCCCCAAGAAGAAGGGAATTTTGATTTAACCCTAAAAGTGGTAGAAGGAAGCAAATCTTTGTTTGCTGACTTTAAGTACAACACTGACCTTTTTGATGCTAGAAGCTGGATGGCAAAATTTCCATAAATTAAAAATACTTTGTGGGGGTGAAGCTTTACCCAAGAAGTTAGCTAATAGAGCTATCCTTAATATAATGTTTCTGGGATAATCAAATAATAATTAAGCAATATTTGTATTGAATAATGACAAGCCCTCTAGCAAGAATTGAATCACATCCGCAAGAAGCAAAGCGACTAATTAGTATTGATTATGAGCAATTTTTAGCATTGGTAAATTTGGCGGAAAAACGCCATTTAGAAAAACGCGCAGAAATTGAAAGGAATAAAACTCGTATTATTGCTCCTGGTGGTGGACGGAAACCGGAGATGTCTTCAAAAGAAGGGGTCTGCTTATGCCTAGTTTACCTTCGGCAAAAACCAATTTTTGAAATACTAGGCTTACTCTTTGATGTCTCCAAAACAAAAGCTAATGATGCATTTAATTATTGGGTAGAAATTTTAAGAGACATCTTACCGGCATCTCAAATAGAAGAAGTAGAAGGAGATAGCCAAAAATATCAAGATTTGCGCCGAATCCTTGGGGAGTACGAATTAATTTTAGATAGCGCATAACAAGCTGTAGAAAGGCCTGTAGACTATCAAAAGCAGAAACAACACTATTCGGGAAAGAAAAAAATGCACACTCTAAAAAACCAGTTTATTGTGTTACCAAATGGTGAAGATATTGTTGATGTATGTGTTGGTAAATTAGGTAAAACAAGCGATATAAGTTCATTTCGAGAGACACGGCATAAATTAAATGCCGAACAAAAATTTATTGGCGACAAAGCTTATATTGGAGATAATGCAATTACTACACCACATAAAAAACCAAAAAAATCAGAGATTTCACAACTACAAAGACAAGAGAATAAACAATTATCTTCACGGAGAATCGGTGTTGAACACATGATATGTCGAGTGAAAATATTCCGAGTAGCGAGTGAGAAATTTCGTTTGTCTCGTCATCGCTATAATCAGGTAATAATGGCAGTATGTGGACTTGTAAGATTGCGACTTAATTGCTCATGGTTTTTATCTGGTAATACTTGAGTTTGTCTGGAAAGAAATAAATTTTTATTCTTTCTATCTTTACCTTGTTAACTGATGATTTAGCTCGACTTATTACCCAAAGTCCTTATTGTTACGTCCTTTAAGCGCTTACGATCGCAATCTGTTAAAATCGCTAAAATCATTGTATAGTAAGCCTTTCGTCTTTACGGATAAGTCTAATCAATTACAAGCCAGGAGTATTTCACTTTGGAATGTTTATGGTCCAACAGAAACCACTATCTGGTCACTAATTTCTCAAGTCGAGTCTGAGGAAGGATTAATTTCTATCGGTCGTCCTATTGCCAACACTGAAGTTTCCGCCATTTGCAACCAGTTCCAATAGGCGTACCTTGTGTTGGTTTCCTTATCCTATTGGCATAGCGAGTGCAGAGGGGATGAATCGCCAAGCAACGATCGCAATTTGGTTTCGGTTCTCAAAGCGATGTCTAGGATGGGCTACGTCTACGCAACTGCGGCATATTGTGCGCTCGCTATAGCGTGTTAATTACCAGGTAGTTCACGGTAAAATAATCTTTCTTTGGCGATCGCTCAGGAAAGTGATAATAATCAATGTCTAACCTCAACCTCATTTCCGAATGTAAAAGCTTTGGTGGCAAACTCGGCTTTTACAGTCATTCCTCCTCAACCTGTAACGGTGAAATGCGCTTTGCTGTCTATCAACCACCACAAGCAACTCAAAAACCTGTGCCGATTCTCTATTTCCTCTCTGGGTTAAGTTCCACGGAAGAGAATTTTATGGTTAAGGCGGGAGTGCAGCGCTTTGCGGCTGAGTACGGTTTGATATTGGTTGCACCAGATACTAGTCCGCGTAATAGTGGGATTGTAGGTGAGGATGATGATTGGGACTTTGGTACAGGTGCGGGCTTTTATGTTGATGCCACAGAGGAACCGTGGCGTAAAAACTACCAAATGTATAGTTACGTCGTTCAGGAATTACCTGCTTTAATTACCGCAAACTTCCCCACCCTACCAGATAAACAAGGTATTTTCGGTCATTCGATGGGGGGACATGGGGCGCTTGTGTGTGCAATGAAAAACCCAGAACTTTACAAATCAGTATCAGCTTTTGCACCTATCACTGCGCCTATGCGTTGTCCTTGGGGTCAAAAGGCTTTTAGTGGTTACCTTGGCAGCAATCAAGAAACTTGGCGTGCTTATGATGCTAGTGAATTAGTTAAGGAAGTAGGATATCACAGTCCAATTCTCATTGACCAAGGGACTGCTGATAAATTTTTAGCTGAACAATTACTACCAGAGGTGTTTGAGCAAGCTTGTGTAAATGTTAACCAGCCGCTAAACTTGCGTTACCAAGAAGGCTATGACCACAGTTATTATTTTATCGCCAGTTTTATTGAAGATCATATCCGCCATCATGCGTTAGCGTAGCTTACCGTAGGTATCGCTTTATTATCGGACTTACGCAAAATATCTCTCAAACTCTGATTTCTCCGTGCCGCGCCAGTTGCTACAAGTCGGAGAACCGCAAGAGCGCACTAGCTTCTCTGTGCCTCTACGGTAGCCTGCGGCAAGCCGCTTTGCGTCTACGTTATTCCGTAACTCATGTGTAAGTCCTATATTAATTACAGCAGTTTTCATCTATTTAAACCCCACATTATCTATAAAATTCCTATTTAACCCGGTTTGATGGGATTAGTATCAAATGGTGTACATGAATGATGAATTATTAGAAAGGTTAGAAAAATTTATCATGGGTTAGATGGCCATATTCTTGAAAATAAGTACAATTACATACTGAATGAAGCCGTCAAAATCTTTTTGTAATGGAGTGTCGAAATGACATTAGCTACAACTCCACAAACAAAGCCTTTAACAGATGAAGAATTACGTAATATCAACGCTTACTGGCGTGCAGCCAACTATCTTTCTGTTGGGCAAATATATCTACTCGACAATCCACTGCTGAGAGAACCGCTAAAACTGGAACACGTCAAACCCAGGCTCTTGGGTCACTGGGGAACAACACCAGGGCTGAACTTTATCTATGTTCACCTGAATCGCGTCATCAAAAAATATGACCTAAACACAATCTATATTGCTGGCCCTGGTCATGGAGGCCCTGGACTGGTAGCTAACACCTACCTAGAAGGCACTTACACCGACTATTATCACAACATCTCCCAGGATGCTGAGGGAATGAAGAAACTCTTCAAACAGTTCTCTTTCCCTGGTGGTATTCCCAGCCACGTTGCACCCGAAACCCCTGGTTCGATCCACGAAGGCGGGGAACTAGGTTATGCCCTCGTCCACGCTTTCGGTGCTGCCTTTGATAACCCTGACTTGATTGTTGCTGCTGTTGTGGGTGACGGCGAAGCTGAAACAGGCCCTTTAGCAACTAGCTGGCATTCCAATAAGTTTCTTAACCCCGTGCATGATGGGGCTGTACTTCCGATTCTCCACTTGAATGGGTATAAGATTGCTAATCCAACGATATTGTCACGGATCAGCCATGAGGAATTAGAAAGCTTATTTATAGGCTACGGCTACAAGCCATACTTTGTCGAAGGTGACGATCCCGCAGATGTCCACCAGCAAATGGCGGCGACTCTAGATATAGCGATCGCCCAAATTCAAAGCATTCAAAGAGAAGCCCGTGTACACGGTTTCACCGAACGTCCGCAGTGGCCAATGATTGTCATGAGAACCCCCAAAGGTTGGACAGGGCCCAAGGAAGTTGATGGCAAAAAAACCGAAGGTTATTGGCGATCGCACCAAGTTCCCTTGAGCAACATAGCCAAACAGCCAGAACACGTCAAACTCCTAGAAGATTGGATGAAGAGTTACCAACCAGAAGAACTCTTCGACGCTAACGGTACACTGATCCCAGAACTAGCAGAACTGGCTCCCAAAGGTCATCGACGCATGGGTGACAATCCCCACACCAACGGCGGCATTTTGCTGCGTGACCTGAAAATGCCCGACTTTCAAGACTATGCCGTAGATGTTCTCAAACCAGGGCAGGCGATCGCTGAAGCTACCCAAGTTGCAGGAATTTTTCTGCGGGATATCATGCAACTTAACCAAGAAAGCCGTAACTTCCGCATCCTCGGTCCCGACGAAACGGTATCAAATCGCTTAGGTGGTGTGTTAGAAGTCACAGACCGGAATTGGGCAGCCCAGATCCTCCCGGAAGATGACCACCTTTCCCCCGACGGTCGCGTGATGGAAATTCTCAGCGAAACTTGTTGTCAAGGATGGTTAGAAGGCTACCTCCTTACAGGACGTCACGGGTTTTTCTCTTGCTACGAGGCGTTCATTCACATCATTGACTCGATGTTCAATCAGCACGCCAAATGGTTGAAAACAACCAGAGATATTCCCTGGCGTAGACCAATTGCTTCCCTCAATTACCTACTCACCTCTCATGTTTGGCGACAAGACCATAACGGCTTTTCCCACCAAGACCCCGGTTTTATTGACCATGTAATCAATAAAAAAGCAGAAATCGTTCGCGTGTATTTGCCCCCCGATGCCAACACTTTGCTATCGGTAACTGACCATTGTTTAAGAAGCCGCAACTATATCAATGTCATCGTTGCTGGAAAGCAACCAGCATTGCAATACCTCGATATGGATTCTGCTATCAAGCACTGCACCAAAGGCATCGGTATTTGGGAATGGGCAAGCAACGACAAAGGCAGTGAACCAGATGTAGTGCTGGCTTGTGCTGGGGATATTCCCACCTTAGAAACTTTAGCGGCTGTGGACATTCTGCGCCAGCACTTTCCTGATTTAAAGGTGCGGGTAGTGAACGTAGTCGATTTGATGACACTACAGCCAAAAAGCGAACATCCTCACGGTTTGAGCGAAAAAGATTTTGACACGATTTTCACTACAGACAAACCGATTATTTTTGCCTTTCATGGCTATCCTTGGTTGATTCATCGCCTAACCTATCGCCACACCAACCACAATAATTTGCATGTGCGTGGCTACAAGGAAGAAGGAACCACCACCACTCCCTTTGATATGGTTGTGCTTAATGATCTTGATCGCTTTCACCTAGTAATGGACGTAATTGCTCGCGTGCCAAAACTAGGATATAAGGCAGCTTATGTCAAACAGGAGATGCAAGATAAGCTAATCGAACACAAGCACTACATTGAGAAGTACGGCGACGATATGCCGGAAATTCGTGATTGGAAGTGGCCGTATTAAGAGCAGATAAGAGGAAAGAGGCAGAGGGGAAACTATTCTCCCTGCTTCTCCCTTTTTTAGGATTCGTGAAAAAGCAGGGGAGCAGGGGAGAAAAAGTGAGGTACAAAATGCCGGACTCACGCATCAAATATAAAAAGTTTCGGCGTTGCATATTTACGGAATGATTTCGTAACTTCTAAAACTCCCCCCTGCTTGACATAATCTCTTCACTTTGCAGTGATAAGTATTTTAAGTTACTTAATGCATCAATCGCTACCCACTTTTCTGGTTGGCGCTAAGATAGCTATGTATTTTTTGGAAGTATAAATATGCCTCAGACTTTTTATGTAAATCCAGTATCAGGTAGCGATGCCAACCTTGGTAGCCAACAAGCCCCCTTCAAAACTATTACCAAAGCTCTTAAAGCATCTACAGATAACACTAAGATTCAACTAGCAGATGGTAATTATAATGCTGCTAGCGGTGAAGTTTTTCCAATAACGGTTCCATCTGGTGTGACAGTAGTAGGTAATGAAACCAATAAAGGCAATGGCATTTTGATTGAAGGGAGTGGTAGCTATCTAAGCCGTACTTTTGCTGGTCAGAATGTCACATTTGTGTTGCTGGATAAAGCCGAAGTTCGCGGAGTGAGTGTAACAAATTTGGCTAGTCGTGGTAGTGGTGTCTGGATTGAATCAACTGCTCCTACTGTTGCTAATAGCACCTTCAAAAACTGTAAGCGGGAGGGAGTTTTTGCTACAGGCGATGCTAACCCAGTTATTCTAGGTAATGTGTTCAGTGAGAATGCAGCCAATGGAATTGCGATCGCTAAAAATTCTAAAGGTCAAATTCAAGATAATACCTTCTCCAAAACAGGTTTTGGTATTGCCGTTAGTGATACTGCATCACCCCTACTTCGAGATAATAAAGTTTACGAAAACCGTTCTGGAATTGTTATCTCTGGCAGCGCTCGTCCTGTTTTGCGTAACAATGTCTGTGAAAATAACACTGACGATGGCATCACAGTAATTGGAACTGCCCTACCGGATATCGGCAGTACCAATAATCCAGGCGGCAATACTCTACAAAATAACGGTAAATTTGATTTGCAAAATGCCAGTTCCAACAAGCTGGTTTCTGTGGGAAATAAAATAAATGCGTCTAAAGTCACGGGAAACGTAGAGTTTGCAGATAGTTCGCTTCCGACACCTACGCCTACTCCCACTCCTACCCCTACTCCGACGCCTACGCCTACGCCCTCTCCTGTTCCGACACCTACGCCTACGCCTACGCCCAGTCCCACTCCGACACCAACACCCACTATCGAATTAACCGATATTACGAATCATTGGGCAGGTGGGTTTATTCGGGAATTAGTTAAATTGGGAATAGTTAATGGTTTTCCCGATCGCACATTTAAACCGGATGCTACAATGACGCGGGCGCAATACGCCGCATTACTGGTAAAAGCTTTCAACCCACCCTCAAACCGCCCCGTGGTCAAATTCAAAGATGTACCAGTAGGCTTCTGGGCATCGACAGTAATTCAGCAAGCATATCAAGGTTCATTTCTCTCTGGTTTTCCTGACAATACCTTTGCTCCTAACAAAAATATCCAGCGCGTGCAAGTGATTGTCTCCTTGGTGAATGGATTGGGGTTATCTGCTGATGGTACAGCATCCATCAAAACTTTCGATGACCAAGCAAAGATTCCTGATTATGCCAAGGATGAGGTAGTAAAAGCTATAAACAAGGGGATTATTGTCAATTACCCGAACCTTAAACAACTCAATCCTACCCGCGATGCTACACGTGCTGAGGTAGCGGTGATGGTATACCAAGCCCTGGTAGACGCTGGTCGTGTAGCGGCGATTAACTTGCGTTATATAGTGACTGCTTAATTGGTAAAATCAGATTATCTGAATTTTTACTAATTAAATACGGCGTTGCTGAATCATGGGATGATTTCGCCCAATTTAGAACGAATTACCAATAGTTTCACCCGCCAATTCATCCCGCATTTATGCAACGCCTTAAATACGCTCCCACACCAACTCGAAAACCTGCTCAACACCATCACTTAAAACTGGCGTTGTTAAGAGCGTCATTCGGCTCTCACTCAAAGTAAAAGTGCGAACTAACGTTGTACCGACCCGATTAGGAATTGATGCAATTTCGATCTGGTAATTCACTGTGTTGCCATTCAGTGTATAAGTTCCGGCATAAGCATTGAATGTCGTGAATGCTTGAGCAAGCTCTTCAACGGGTAGAGATTGCATCTGTGAATTTAGCGGCGATTGAACCTCTTGACTCAACGGTGAGCGTTAGCGAAGCTCTTCCGAAGGAAGCTCGCTCTTGGCAAACATCACCATCATGTGACCATCCAAAGTGTAAGTGATGTAGCCAACTGGATTTTTTCCATACACCTCTGGAGCCACCGTTCCGTCAGCGTGAATAGCAGTTGCAGAAATTAACTTCCAAATGCCAATGAGCGGGTTATTCTGAATCGATGGTGTAGACATAATGTTTAGCCGCGTTGCTTCATAGGTTTCTGCTAAAGTAACGGGTTTCAACACAAAATCAAACTCGGTCGTCTAAAACGGTTTACTTTGATTTTGCGTCTTGAGTTTGTGTCGAGAGTTGTCACTTACCTACTTATACCAATTCACAATTCGCAATGGGCTAACGCCCCGCTCCGCTAACGCAATGACGCTCTCTACGAGACGCTAAAAGCGTAGCTTGCTTCCCTGTAAGGGTACGCCGACTCGCTTTGCGCGTCGCTAACGCAATTAAAAAACTTAGATGCAGCAAAGCTTTCAGGGGTTACATCTGTATCAGATTTTTCGTGAAATGGTATTGTATTACTGCTGGAAATAATCACGCCAACTTTGGGGTAAAGCTTCAAGTTGAGCAGCACGGTGAAGTAATTCTGGATTATCTTCCGCACGCACATAAAGTTGAGTGATATCGGCAACAGTGACGTTGTTATCGTCCCGGCTTACCAACTCTAAAATGTCTCCGGCTCCAACTTCGCCCTCTTGCAAAACACGGAAGTAAAATCCGGTTCGACGACTGGCGAGAAATCGTTTAACCATATCAGGTCGTCCAAACCGAATCCCAAGTTTGTAGCAGGGTAGGCGAGGTTGTGTCACCATCAGTTTCACTGTGCCAATCTGAAAATGATCGCCAATGTTCACTTCCTCTTCTCTCAGCCCAGTGGTCGTAAAATTTTCACCAAAGATGCCTAACGGCAACTCTGTGTCAGGCAATTCACCTCGCCAGTAATCGTAATGCTCAAACGGATAGACATAAACTGCTTTGTCTGCTCCGCCATGAACGGTGAGATCAGCTTGCCCATCACCTTCTAAGTTAAGCGATCGTACCATCAAGCGATCACTAACTGGCTCCTTGAAAATTCCAGTGCTAACTGTTTTCCCTTTCCAGGTTACTTCACGTGGAAATCCTACGTTGACAGAGATAAGTTTCATCTTTAGCTCCAAAGTTTTGGACTGTATTCGATTAGTTTCCCGCAAAACCTGGAGGCGTTGTTCAAACCTCTGCCAGATTTTGCAGTCACGATTTGTTTGGCACTGTGGAGGCGACCCATGAGTAGAAAAGAAAAATGTTGCTGTGTGCCTTTGCGCTGTTGCTGGACATGGCGTCCTCTGTAAACACATTCAAATTTGTGCCATTGACAAAGCTACTATCATCCGAGGCAAGGAAAACAAGCGCCTTAGCGATTTCGTCTGGTCTACCCACCCGCCCAAGAGTGGTGGGATGAGTCAGGCGATGTCGGTGAAGTGTTTGTTGATTTAATTGATGAAGCTTTTAGAAATTATGCTCTTCGGGTTTGAGACTTTTAACTCCACCAGTTACAACGATTGGGTCAATCAATTCAAATCCAAGTTGCAATCATCTGTTGATCAATGGATTAACTTGGCAGGGGCAAAAGCCGGCCAGCTTTTACGTTCTTTGCGTGATAAAGCAAGCCAATGGTGGTATTTCCTTGACCATCCTGAAGTTCCTCCTGATAATAATCAGGCCGAACGAGAGTCCTTCGGACACGCTTCGCGAACGCTGCGTTTGGCTGTGACAAAACGTAAAGTTAGTGGTGGTTCCCGTTCGATGGAGCGGTTTCAACATACTGCTAATCTGTTGACGGTGGTGCAGACTTGTCGCCGTCAAGCTAGGCCTGTCATTGATTTTTTCGCACAAGCTCTACTTGCCGACTCTATTAATCATCAGTCTCGCCCTTCTTTACTTCCGCAATATTAGACCTGAATCCTTACTAGAATACTATCAAATGCTCTATCAAAGTCAACGCTGGCGATCGCTCAACGCCTTTCAACAATTGCTAGACACCATTAAACACAAGCGAATGCGCTGAATCTGGCTGCCTATCGCCTCAATTGTCAATTGCCCCTAACGCTTTCAAGGTAGTTCTTTGAGCTAGTGTCAACCCGGTTGCTCCTTGAATATTCATACCTTCATACAGGCGATTGACCGTCAACGTTTCGATACAGCATCCTGTTTGCACATTCCAAAGCTTGATTGTGCGATCATCACTACCACTGAATAGGATTTGACCGTTAGAGTTAAAGATCACTGACTGAACCCAACCGCTATGTTCATCTAAGATGTGGAGGCAATGCCCCGTTTGCAGATCCCATAGTCGAATGGTTTGATCGACACCGCCACTTGCCAGGGTATTACCTTGAGGACTTATGGCAACCGTCCAGACGGCTCCTGTATGCCCCTGCAAAACCTTCAGACATTCTCCAGTTTGCACATCCCATAATCGAATGGTTTGGTCGTGACTGCCACTTACCAGTCGATGACCACTCTTGTCAAATGCCAGTGCGAAAACGGCACCCGTATGTCCTTGCAATACCCTTGAACATTCTCCAGTTTGCACATCCCATAATCGAATGGTGAAATCAAAACTGCCACTTGCCAACCATTGACCGCTCTTGTCAAATGCGATCGCGCGAATAGCGCTTTGGTGTCCGCGTAACATATGCAAACAGTGATGCGTTTGCACATCCCAAAGTCGCACGGTGCAATCATAACTACTGCTTGCCAAAATTTGTCCCGTTGGGCTAAACAGAACTGTCCAGATGGATGCGCTGTGCGCTGACCATCGATTGAGGTGCCCACTTTGGATATTCCATAAAGCGATCGATTCATCATGTCGATTGATCGCCAGCGTTTGACCACCGGGACTAAAGCTGACGTTGCTGAATGATGAAATCCGACGGGTCGGGCTGGAAAAAGTTTTGTAGGGGTGAAGTCGTGGCAGATTGCTATCCAGCTGCAAACGCCACACCTGAATCGTTTCATTCTGACCACTACTTGCAAGCAGTTGACCATCTGCACTGAGACTCAGGGAGTGAACCCCACCCGTATATCCACGCAACGTTTTCAGGTTTCGTCCACTCTGTAAATACCATAGCCGCACCGTCTGGTCTTCTCCTGTGCTGATCAACAATTGATTGTCGGCACTAATAGCAAGCCCATAAACATCGTGGGTATGACCCTCAAGTACATGAATGGATTGCCCGTCTTGCACATCCCAAAGGCGCAGAGTGCCATCGCGACCACCGCTCACTAAGAGACGACTATCCGGGCTAAAGGCGATGCCCCAAACAAAATCGGCATGTCCATGCAGCAACTTGGCACTAGAATTTATGGAATGGGGGTTTAGATGTCGATCGTAGGACAGATAATTGCTCCACAATCGAATCGACCCATCCCGGCATCCGCTAGCAAGCAGTTGACCATCCGGGCTGTATCGCACACACCGAACCCCGCTGGTATGCCCCTGTAAGACACTCAGGCAGTTGCCATTGCTCACATCCCAGATCCGAATCGTTGTATCATTACTGCTACTGGCTAAGGTTTGCTGATCGGTCGCGAAGTGGACAGAATAAACACTCTGGGTGTGTCCTTTCAATACACGGAGACACTGCCCTTGCAAATTCCATAAGCGTACCGTTTTGTCATCGCTGCAACTCGCTAATTGCTGGCCATCGGCACTAAAACTCACTGACCAAACACAACCTTTATGTTCTGTTAGCACCTGCAAGCAGCTTCCACTCTGGATATCCCACAAGCGCACCGAACTATCACTACTGCTGCTGGCTAAAGTTCTGCCATCGGGACTAAAGGCAACCGACCAAACCCAGCCTTTGTGTCCTGAAAAGATGCCCAGAAGTTGGGCTGTGCTAATGTTCCAGAGATAGATGTTGCCATTAGAATCGCCAACGGCAATGGTTTGTCCGTCTAGACTCACGTCGACCGACCTCGCAACATTGAGTGTTTCTGAAAAGATGGATTTAGTTAAATCGGCATTCTGAAAATTGGCCCCGGCTAAATCGACCTGCCGTAAGTCGGCTTGCTGCACCACAAGACCGGAAAAATCCCAGCTGCGTAAGTCCACTTGAAGCTGCACCAGGAGGTTAATTAGGTTGCCTGCCACATATCCTGGTTTCTTTCCCTGTTGCGTTAATATGTGCCTTGCTTGTGCCTCAATCGCCGCTACACTGCCAAAGCGAGACAGCAACTGTTCCATCACAGGTTGCACAATTAAGCGCGTCTGAATCTCTCGAATGTAATCTTTTGCTTGTACTCGCACTAAGGGATGCGTTTGCCAAACGTTAAGTTGCTGCCTCTCAAATTCGATGCAAATTTGCTGCACGAATCGTCCTGTGACATATTCCATCACCACAGGTTGCAAGAAGAATAACCCATCGTTTTTTTCAATTAGCGTAGGCTTTGCCTTCTCGATTAGAGATCGCCTCAGTAGTGAGTTGATCAGATTGGGTAGACTTTGTTGGGCAGCAGGATCAACCACATTCTCTCGAATATCTGCGATCGAGACTGGCTCCCGATGAATTGCAAACCAGAATAGTGTTTTCTGTTCGGCTTCGGATAGGCGAGCGAACTGACGGTCTAGCAAATCGCGGATGTCTTCAAAAACTGCCAATCCTTGACTGAGATAGGGCAACACCTCGGTAATGCTGCCGTTAAATAAATCCCCAATTGCGGCTGCCAACAGTTTCAATGCCAGAGGATTGCCGCCGTAGTGATGGATCAAGGTCTGCCATTCGGCTTCTGAACCTGTAAACGCTCCTTTTTGCCGAAAGATGGCGCGTCCGTCATCAGGTGCCAGCCCGCTCAAGACCAGCGATCGCACCAGCACCTGTACACCTTCCATCAGTGCCATTTCCCGTGGCTTTTCTCGACTAGTGAGCAACAAACAACTTTGGTGAGACGTATCACCAATGGTTCTGAGCAACTGCCCGTAACCTTCGTAGTCCGAGAGCCATTGTCCCACTGGCTCTCGCTGCAAAATGGTCTCAGCATTATCGAGGATCAATAAACACCGACGCGACCGCAGATATTGCATCAGTTTAGATATCTGTTGATCGAGCGTGGTAGGAAGAATGGGATCTTCCCCAAAAAGCGGCATGAAAAACTTCAGCAGGCTCGACAGGAGTTCATTCAGTGGTGGTGCATTAGCCAGGGAGCGCCATACAACAATCTCAAATTCTGCTTGCATCTGCAGCGCGGCTTTGACCGCGATCGTACTTTTGCCAATGCCGCCAATGCCCAATACTCCAACCAGACGACACCGCTCAGATACAATCCACTGCCACAGTTGCGTCAGTTCTGCCTCACGCCCATAAAACGCTGAGGCATCGACCGCCGTATCCCAGTCTTGTTGGGGATTTGTCCAGTGGCTCTCTGTCTCTTGGGATGAGGCAGTGGATGTAAAGTCTGCCTGGGCCAATTCCAGCCCAAACGCCCGGAAGAGATACTCTAATGACTGACGATCTACCCCCAGTTCGCGCTTGAAAATGCGGGCAAGGGTATTTAGGGAGAGTCCGGTGCGATCGCTGATATCTTCCTGGGTGAAGCGCTTACCCCAGGTTTCGTCGGATTCCGCCTGCTGTTTTGCCGTCTGAAACTTTTGCCACCCTTGAGGCGATAGGATGACTCCTCGCACTCGAAAAGAAGTAGAGGAACCTCGTCTAGTTTTTGATGGGTTGGAATCCATAAGATCAGCCGATGGTGGAAAGGACAGAGCGAATCTTTTCTTAAGATATCGGGCGTTTCTTTAATCAATGACTCACGGGGAGTTTGAGCAACACAGATTGACAGACAAATGATTCCATTTTGGTTAGAGTATACCAGGTTTAATTGCTCCTAGCTTATTTTCTGCGGTCTTCCTCAACCACAGAACAATTAAATCGCGTTTTAACTCAAAGAACTTGAGTGGTCTAAATTGAGCGATCGCAGAAGAATAAAGTTAATCGAGGTGGGCAGCAAGCTCATAAATTTAAAGGAGAACAAGATGAGTAGCAATCACGTAAACACTCAAAACAGGAAACTGCAATTCCAGAAGTTTACCATCAGCATAACCTTGGCGACCCTTGCCGTATTTGCACAGCAGCACGCAGCTACTGCCAACCCGCCATCAGCATCTCACGCTTCAACTAAGTTATGAAGTTATCCTCCAACAGCTGGGATTACAAACAACCCAGTCTTCAAGCAATCCCGTCTTAAACTCCTGAATCTCAAACAACTCACGCATTAATCGGAGCAATCTCATGACCCAATCTTTCTGGCTTTTTGGTTCTCGCCTCAATATCATTGCCGATCGCACAACAACCGAAGGTAAATACGATCTGATCGAAGGCTACTTCCCACCTGGCTCACAAACTTCTCGTCATCGCCACACGCGTTACTCTGAACAACTCTATGTCTTAGAAGGGGAGTTCACGGTTTGGGCAGGTGAAAACAAGGCTATGCTGAAAGCTGGCGAAACTTTCCTGATTCCTCCTGGTACGGCCCATGCGATCGGCGTTTTGAGCGACAAGCCAGCTCGCGGGTTGATAGTTGCTTCTCCTAGTGCTTTTGCACGACTAATTGCAGAGGTGGGAACGCAGAACGAAAACGAAATACCAGATATGGGGTTATTGGCATCAAACGATTTGCTACAGGAGCAAGCCTGTCAGACAGGATGATTGTGCCTTAAGTGCTGATTCTAGACAGCCCGTAATTGCAGTTATTCCTAGCGATCGCCCCGGCATTCACTTTAATGAAGATTGGGACATTTCGATTCAGATATTTCTAAAAGCGTGTTTATAAATAAAAAATAAAGAGCACCATAGTAATTCCCCCAGGACAGGTATTTTAAAAGAGACAGTCATAGTATTTGAATAGGGTGAAATGGCTCGAAAAGCTTATCCTACAGACGTTTCTGATGTCGAATGGGATTTGATAAAATCAATGATTCCAGCAGAACGTCAGCGAAAGCGTGGAAAAAAGCGTGAAGTGGATATGCGGGAGGTAGTAAATGCAATCTTTTACATATTGCGTGCAGGTTGCTCGTGGCGAATGATGCCTCACGATTTACCTGCTTGTCTTACAGTATATTCATATTTCCGACGCTGGGAGCGTAAAGGAGTATGGCACAAAATTCATACAGTATTGCGATCGCAATTGCGTCAGATGGAAGGAAGAGATATAGAGCCATCTGCAGGAATTATCGACTCACAAACAGTTAAAACTACTGACAAAGGAGGGGTGAAGGGCTATGATGCCGGAAAAAAGATTAATGGTCGCAAACGCCATATCCTTGTTGATACGATGGGTTTAATTTTGATGGTTGTCGTACATACAGGTTCAATTCAAGACCGTGACGGCGCAAAGCTTGTATTCGACAAAATTGATCACTTATTCCCTAAACTACATTTGATTTGGGCGGATGCCGGATATGCTGGCTCATTAGTCGATTGGGTGAGATATTTCATTGGTTGTGGACTCGAAATTATCAAACGTTGCGATCGCACAGACGGGTTTAAAGTATTACCTCGCCGTTGGGTAGTAGAGCGTACACTCGCTTGGCTGGGTCGCTATCGTCGTCTCAGTAAGGATTACGAGTATTATCCTCAAACAAGTGAAACAATGATATATGCGGCTATGACAAATCTTATGTTACGTAGATTAGCCCGCAATCATCGTTGCTCTACTGCTTAATATTTATTTTATAAACACCCTCTTACATATTGGGACAGCTTGGCATATCATCTCCAACGAGTAGCCTTGCAAGACTGGGCAACGCCTCACCGTAAGTTGGGTGAATATGAACCGATTGTTCGAGTACTTGCCACGTTGCTTTAGCTTCCATCAGCGACAAAAAGACATGCACCAGTTCAGCCGCTTCGTATCCAACCAGGGTTGCTCCTAAAATCAAATTTGTGTGTGTGTCGATTACCATGCGGTAGAAGCCTAGATTATGCCCCCACTCAATGCTGCGAGCGATATGAGCCATCGGCAGGGTGACTTCGCAAGCAGAGATACCCTGTTTCCGAGCCTGCTCTAACGTCATACCCACTCGACCCACTTGTGGCTCTGTATAAACGGCATAGCCTAACACCCGATCGTTGCGCGTCCGCTGTTCGCCACACAGAATGGCTTTCAAGCGGCGGTAGTCTTCCCAAGAAATATGCGTAAAAGCAGGCTGTTTGGCAGCGTCCCCGATCGCATAAATTCCAGCGCAAGTCGTCTGAAACTGATCGTCGATTTTAATAAAACCCTGTGCATCTAATTCAACGCCTGTCACCGCAGAATTTAATGCCCCGGTATTTGGTTTGCGCCCGATCGCAATCAGCAATGCTTCCCCATCAAGTACTTCACCATTGTTCAACGTTAGGGTAAACACACCGTTAGTATAAGCAACCTGCTGAACAATCACATTGAAATGCAGTCTAATTCCATCTTGCTCAAAAGCATCAGCAAGCACAGCACTGACATCGGATTCTTCTTGAGCCAACAAGCGATCGCCCCGCACAATCAATTTGGTTTGGCTCCCTAAACGTGCCATTCCCTGCCCTAACTCTAGGGCAATATAGCCACCACCGACCACGAGCAACCGAGGCGGAATCTGCTGCAAATCAAAGAAATTTCGGTTGGTGAGATAAGGCGTTCCAGCTAAACCGGGAAAGTTAGGAATGGTGGAGGATGTCCCTGTATTGATGACGACGATCGGAGCCTGTACAGTCACACCTCCTCCGCTTACAGTTCGCTCTCCGGTGAAAGCAGCTTCAGCGCAGACGACTTTAACCCCTGCACTGTCTAGTCGCCGTTTGACACCCTGGTTAAACTGATTGCGAATGCTACGCACACGCTCCATTACTGTAGAAAAATCGACTTCAAGGTGCGCGTGTATGCCTAGCTTTGCGGCTTGTCGAGCGCGACCTGCGGCATGGGCAGCGGCTAGAAAGGCTTTAGAAGGAGTACAGCCATAGTTTACACAGCTGCCGCCTAACGCATCACGCTCAAATAGAACGACGTTTCGACCTGCTTTGGCAAAGTCAGCCGCGAGTGGAACTCCGCCTTGACCACTTCCAATCACAATTACATCTGCTGTTTCCATTATTACCTCTGTTGATAGCTGGTCATTTTGTCTGCTGTTTGTCGTGTGAATCGATTGATCTTGAACTAACGCAGTGACCTGAACGCCGCACGGATCTCCTCAGAGAAGAGCTGCGGCTGCTCCCACGCGGCGAAGTGGCCGCCCTTGTCGGCCTCATGGAAGTAGATCAGGTTGGGATAGGCGCGGCGGGCCCACGTCTCTGGAGCTTGATATACCTCCTCCGGAAATACCGTGATGGCCACCGGGAGCAAGATATCGGCGGTCTTCTGCGCGGTCGCGTTCAAAATGCTGTTGTTGTTCTCCCAGTACAGCCGAGCTGACGAACAGTGCCGTCTCGTCAGCCAGTACAGCGTGATGTTATCCAGCACTTCATCTTTCGTTGGGGACTTTTGAGAATCGCTGCTGCTGCTTGTCCACTGCGCGAAACCTGGATGTCCGAGCATCCAAGCTGCGAGTCCGGTCGGCGAGTCCGTCAGTCCATACCCGACCGTCTGCGGCCGCGTACCCATCACCACGGCGTAAGCCCGTTTGTTCTTATTTAACGTATCGAGTGAGTCGAACGCCGCGCGTTCCTTCTCGGAGAGTCTCGCCGGCGCGGACCCGCCGCTGGTGAGTACCGCAGCCACCTCAGGCGGTATCGTCGCCGGCAAGTTGATGTGGATGCCGAGTAATCCTGTCGGTGCCTGGCGCGCCATCGCGCTGGAGATGGGAGACCCCCAATCGCCGCCCTGGGCGACGTAGCGGGTGTACCTGAGGCGCTTCATCAGCTCCGCCCAGGCTCGCGCGATGCGGTCGGAGTCCCAATCGGTGTCCGTCGGCTTGTCGGAGAAGCCGTAGCCAGGAATTGACGGGATAACTAGGTCGAAGGGATCTTCTGGGTGCCCCTCGTAGGCCGTCGGGTCCGTCAGTGGGCCGATGATCTTTAGCTGTTCAAATACCGAGCCGGGCCATCCGTGCGTGACGAGCAACGGCAAAGCGTTAGGATTTTTGGAGCGGACGTGGATAAAGTGAATGTCCAATCCGTCGATGTTCGTTACAAACTGCGGTAAGGCATTCAGCTTCGCCTCGGCTTTGCGCCAGTCGTACTTCGTTCCCCAGTAACGGACAAATTCCTTCATTGTCGCCAGTTGCACGCCCTGCGACTGGTCGGCGACAGTCTCCTTGTCAGGCCAGCGGGTCGCCGCAATGCGCCGGCGGAGATCGACGATTGCCTCTTGCGGGACGTGGACGCGGAAGGGACGGATGGCGTTGTCTTCGGTCGCGATCGCCTTGCCCGCGACCTGGGTTTGTGCGCCGATCTGTCCGAATTGCTGTGCAAGCAGGCGAGCGGGCGGTGCTAGAAACACTGTTGCCGCCAAGAGCGCGACGAGGAGTCGCGACAAGACGAAGGTACCTGCGGTGCGGGCTTTGGTTTTGTAATGTACTTTTTTCAGTTTGGTCATGGTGTTTTTTCCTTGCTGCAAATTGTCCGTTTCACAACTCAGGCTAAACACGATCAGTAACCATCAACTTCGACGATGGCCTTGCAGCGCTCCGACCAGAGTGCTGCGATAATGTTGGCTGTTCGCGCCCCCCAATCATAACCAGCGAGGATCGCCTTCTCGATCATACGTCCTTGCGTGTCTATAAAATAAAGGGCTGGCCAATAATGGTTCCCGAAAGCACGCCACACCGCATAATCGTTATCTACGGCGATTGGATAGTCAATTTTCATTTCTGTTGAGGCTCGGCGGACATTATCGATATTCTTCTCGAATTCAAACTCCGGTGTATGTATACCAATTATTACTAGTCCCTGATCCTTATACTTCTCGGCCCACGCGCGAACATAAGGGAGTTGGCGCAGCCAATTGATGCAGGTAAGTCCAGAAGTTGATCAGCACGACTTTTCCACGCAGTTCGTCAACCGTTAATGGCTGTGAATTGAGCCACGCGATCGCGCCGACAAGAGAAGGCAGTTCGCCTTCAATCAGTAACTCAGCCGTTGCTGAGGTAACATGTTGTGTGGTGCAGCCGATTATGCCAAGCTGAGTGGCAGCAATAGTTTTAAGCATGGTTGTTAGGAAGTAGCGGCGATTATGATTGATTTTTCTGGACATGTGCTGACCTTCCTGTAGTTGCGTTCCGATAGGTACGGTAGCATTAGAGAACCTCGACGGTTCTCTCCTCATCAATGACCGCGCGCGAGACATCAGACTTGGGGTAGGCGATGCCCTCATGGACGGGCGACGTAGGTGTCCGATCGATCAGCAAACTGAGCAGTTCGGGGCGACTGTAATGACCGCGCGCGTCCATGACCCGCTTGCGGGCATCAATCTGGGCAAAGTCAAGCTCGGCAATCACTTCGCCTTCACCCGCTTTGAGCGGCTCACCGATGATCCGGCCGTCGGGACTCACGATGGCCGTGAAGCAGCCACCCGAAATCGGCTCGATCGCGCAACCCGTGTCCTTCACGATCTGAGTCTGCTGATCGGCATCCAGCCACGCGGTCGCACAGATGACAAAGCAGGCGGATTCAAGGGCGTGCTGGCGGACGTTAATTTCCGCTTGCTCCGCGAACAGCTGTCCGGCGAATGATCCGGGATACATCGCCGAGTGGATTTGCTCCGGCATCATCGTGGTCGAGAAGCCAGGCAGCTAGTCCGACGGGGAAATCTGCAATGCCGTACAAGGTTTGTGGGCGCGATGCCATGTACTTGGCGTAGGCGACTCTTTGCTTCAACGTTCTGTCCAGCTAGCTGCTTGCAGGCGCGTGTTTCCTCCTCCTTTTCGGGCCATTGCGTTGCTGTGATGCGGCGACGGAGGTTGACGAGTGCTTCTTTTGAAATGTTGACGCGGAAGGAGCGGATTGCGGTTCCGGGTTGAGTCGTGGTGGACTCCTTTGGTTGTGCTTTGCTCGATTGTGCGATCGCACAACCGAATCGGCTTAGGTGTGTAGTCGCAATCGTCATGGCCGCAATGCCCAAAAACCGACATCGTTGATGGTTGATTTTTTCAGACATTGATCTTTCTCCAATTGGATTTAACTGAGGTTACGTATAGTCTGTCTGCATGACTCAGTTGTGATGGTGGGGCGAGCGACAGGTTCGAGTTCCGTGCTCGCCCTATCGCTCAATTCAGCAAGAAAAAGGTTGTCCAGAACCCAACCTGGCGAGTGCCATTTTGACCGGTGTCATATGCACGTTGTGGTAGCCGCCTTCCGCAATGTCGAGGTCGAGCCGCCAGCCGAGATTTTCGTAGAATGCCTTCGCGCGGTTAACGTCGGAAACGCTGAACACCACAACTTCGAGTTTCATGTTTGGACTGTTTACGTGATTGCTACTCATTTTATTCTCCTTTAGATTCGTGAGTTGAATATCTACTTCGGTTACTTTCTATTCTTCTGCGATCGCCCAATTTACACCACTCAAGTTGTTTGAGTTAAACCGCAACTTAGATGGGTGTCTTCCTGGGTTTTTATCATTCAAATGAGTTTATCTTCGATGTACCAAAAGGTGGGATGAATCGAACTGTTACCTCTCATCCATCTGATTCCAATCTTTACCTAACAAGGTATTAACTTATTATTTGAGTTGTAAAGAAGCAGTTACGGCAAGAAATTCTTGTATAATTTTTTCGTTGCGGTACAGGTTTCATGCCAGAAACTCGTCGCAGCATCCCGAATAAAGCTTTCGAGTTCGGCCCCTTTCAAATTACCTGGCATCACTTCGCGCTTGACGAACGGACGAAGCAAAGCGGAGTTACCGACTTCGCGGCAGAGTTCTACGCAGGCGATCGCGGTTTTGTAGATCATCGGGGTCAGACAGCTTGCGCTGGTTGCTGCGGACACGCTCGGCGAAAATGTCGTGACCATCAAAGCCACGTTGATAGTTGTCACGTTCATCCTCAAAGGACTCGTTCTCAAAGTTCGTCTTCATTGTGCCTACCTCGCTTTGAAAATCGAATTAGCTCGGGTTGCTTCTTTCTGTCACATCTGCACGATAGGCAACGGCTTTCGGATCTTCTTCCAGTTTCATCATTATCTCCAAAGGAGATAATGTGTGAATTGCAGGTCAGGCGATGGTCGAAGCTGCTACGCGGTGGTCATGGTCAGTACTGGTAGCGACTGGCAGCCATGCTTCAATTTCTTGTGCCATTTTCGCGGCGTTGTTCTGGTACATTGCGATCGTGTCCTTCCCGACGGGCAAATGCAGTGGCGGGCGTTCTGTATTGGCGAGTTGAATAATCACAGCCGCAAACTTTTTCGGATCGCCAGGTTGGTGCCCGTGTAATGCATTGGCTCCGCTACGCATCGATCCTACCGTTTCCTGGTAATCAGCAATAATGGTTTTAGCGGCAACATAGGATTCAGCGCTCAGGAAGTCGGTACTAAAAAGACCGGGAGCTACTGCCGTAACCTGGATGCCGAGCGGTGCTAGTTCGAGGCCTAACCCTTTCGAGAGACCTTCGACCGCAAATTTAGTGGACCCATACAATCCCCAGCCCGGAACTGCATCGTAGCCGAATAGCGAGGTGATATTGATGACCCGCCCGGATTTTTGCTGGCGCAGGTACGGCAACACGGCACGAGTCACGTTCAGTAAACCAAACACGTTGGTATCATACTGTTTACGAACTTCGGCATCCGTGGCTTCTTCGATCGCAGTAACCATGCCAAACCCGGCATTATTGACTAGAACATCAACCCGGCCGAAACGGGTAATGCTTTGCTTGACAGCCGCTTGTACCTGGTCTTCCTGGGTGACATCCATTTGCACAACGTACAATTCCGGGTGGTTGTGCAAGGTAATGGCGAGTTGTGTGGGCTGAGAGCGAACCGTCGCTACTACCTGGTCGCCTGCTGCCAGGGCTGCTCTGGCAATTTCTAACCCAAAGCCCCTGGAGGCTCCGGTAATGAACCACACTTTCTGCGTTTTCATCTTGTTCTCCTTTAGGTTGGTGAAGCTCAATGCCCACCTTGATTAACTTCATTGTTCTGCGATCGCCAAATATACACCACTAAAGTTCTTTGAGTTAAAACGCGACTTAATCATTTGGATTGGAGGAAAGCAGCAGGAAGGGAGGTTGTTAAACCTGATATGCTTGGCTGTGAGCTGCGTGATGAAATAATTCTGGATTGTCCTGCTCACGAACATAACGTTGAGTAATATTGGCAAGGGTGATGTTGTTATCATCCAAACTCACTAGCTCTAGTAGTTCGCCAAGGAAACTTAGCGGGGTAAGGGGTAAGGGGGAAAGGGAAAAGATGTTTACTCCTTTAACCTTTCCCCTTTTCCCAGCCTTCACCTAGCAAAGTTGGCTTGGCAGACTACTAGAGTGTCTCCGGCTCCAACTTCGGTAGTGTCGATACATCAAAATCCTTGTATGCAATTTTGCGTCTTACTCGTTGTCCGATCTGGTCAGGTTCTCTTCATCGGTATCGACGACAAAGACGGCTAGCATACGCATGGGTTGAGTATCACTGGCATTTGCGCTGACACGATGATGATCGCCAGGTACTTCAAAAAAGTTATCACCAGCGTGATACACCTGCTCCGGATTATCATTGATTTTGCTACGAATCGCACCTTCTAGCACTGTTGCATAGACAAAAGCCGAGGCTGCATGGATATGTGCGGGTGTTGAGCCACCTGGTGCATATTCGACCAGCAAGCCTTTGATACTCTTTCCAGGCACATTGGGAAGGGCGTGATCAAAGACCAGTGTTACCTTAGACAGATCATTAGACGTATTAGCAGATAAATCATTGGCTGAAGCTGCGAATACGGGGAGAGTTGCGAATATGGAGAGCGTTATGAATATGGAGAGAGTCATGAATGCAACTCGCGAGAAAAATCTAGTAAACACTTCCGTTCTCCTT
>JAESGI010000283.1_pt1 | contig 24230 bp, 20 predicted proteins | sample 9269671 | NCBI WGS metagenome assembly JAESGI01 (sample SAMN14515641, study PRJNA621666) | algae metagenome | isolation source: Nostoc indistinguendum CM1-VF10 and co-occurring heterotrophs from gravelly... | place: USA: Clark Mountains, San Bernardino, California | collected 1998-06-05 | reverse complement strand
CCGAACTGAAGCGGAGGCGGGACATTTCTTGCTCGGTTGCACCTTGCTCAGTTGATCTTGACGATGCCGCCCGTGACGATCGTGGTCGCGTCGGCGTGGACCTCGGTCTTGATGGTACTGGTCACCTTGATGGTCGGCGACGAGATCGTGATGTCGGTCGGCGTCATGGTGATGGTGCTCTGGCCGCAGACCAGCTTGATCTCCAGGGCGGCCTCGACATAGCGCTTGCCGTCCTTGACGTGGAGCTTGTCGCTGCCGCCCATGATCTGGGTGGTGCGGGCGAAATCGGTCGCTCCGCCTTCGAATTTCTCCCCGACATCGCGGGTCTCGCTGTTGAAGACCACAGTCTTGTGGTCCTTCTCAGCCTGCATGCTGAAGACCTCCTTGCCGGCGAGGTCCTCGAACTTGATCTCGTTGAACTTGCCCCGCTTGCCGCCGCCGTCGGTCGATTCCGATTTGAGGCCGGACTGGGTCTTGCTACCCGGCAGATCGTAGGGCGGCATATGCAGGTCGTTGACGACCGTACCGGTGACGAGCGGGCGGTCGGGGTCGCCCTCGATGAACTCGACGATGACCTCCTGGCCGATGCGCGGGATGATCTGTCCACCCCAGTTCCTGCCGGACCAGGCCTGGCCGACGCGGACGCGGCAGGAGGTCGAGTCCTTCTCCCGGTCCCAGTGGAAGCGCAGCCAAACCCGGCCGAACTTGTCGACGTCGATATCGCCTTCCTCGCCCTTGTTCTTCTCCCCGACGACCTTCGCGGTGTCGGGTCCGACGATCGTTGGCCAAGGCGTGAGGAGGGGGGCGCGAAAGCGCTTGTCGGCCTTCTGGAACTCGTAGGATCCCTGATAGATCGCATCGTCGGCGCGCTTCGAGGAGCGGTAGCTCTGGACCCCGAAACTGTGCGTGGCGCGGACCACGAGATATTCGGCGTTCTCGGAGCCGACCGGGTGCACGCCGAGCTTCATCAGTGAGCCCGGATGCAGGCTCGGCGCCTCGCCCATGGCCTGACGGCGGTCGTCCTGTGCCTGCTCGGCCTGGGCCAGCACCTTGGCGAAGCGCTCGCCCTTGCCGCGGTCGAGATAGGCGCCGGGATAGTCGTAGCTCTCATAGGCCTTGCTGCGCGCGAAGCCTTCCTCGGCCTTGGCTGTCAGGTCGGCGGCCGACTTCTCGAAATCATAGTCCTTGAGCTCGATCTTGCCCGTGCGCAGGCGCCGAAGCGTCGACCATTGGGTGATGTGCTCGATCTGGCGGCGCTGTCGCCCATCCTTCGGCATGAAGGGGTAGTCCGTGCCGGCCCCGGCGAAGGTCGGCTCGGCGGCGGCCGTCACGGGATCATGCGAGGAGCGGGCGTCTGACAGGACGAGCTGGTGATCGTTGTCCGTGTGCTTGAAATAGTAATAGATCCCGTACTTCTCGAGCAGCCTGAGCACGAAGTCGAGATCGGTCTCGCGATACTGGACACAGTATTCGATCGCGGTCGGCTTGTCGCTGACGCGGTCGTCGAAGCTCGCCTTGGCTTCCTTGCCGAAGATCGCCTTGATGATGTCGATCGGCGTCTTGTCCTTGAAGATGCGGCAATCCGAGCGTTGTGAGAGCAGCCAGAGCCAGGGCCGCAGGATGAACCGGTAGCTGTCTATGTCGTTCTCGCGGCCGAGCCATTGTGCATCGACCAGCACGCCGTTGAAGATACGGTCCTGCCCGTTCTTCAAAGTCATCTTGACGGCGCATTTCTCGCCGATGATGCTTTGTAGATCGGCATTGGCAGTCGTGCTCGTCGCCTCGACCTGATAGACGAACAATTCGCTAAGAGCCTCGCGGGCCTCGAACTTGATAAGTGAAAAGAAGTCTTGCCCCAGAGGAGTCGTAAAGGAGGCGAGTCTTTTTGACTGACGAAGTTCGGCGGGCATCAACGAAACCTCGTGGCTTGTGCTTGGAGACGACATTGACGCAGCGGAGGCTGCGAGTCATAGTCCATGCCGTAAGTCTTCAACCGCCAGCGTGAAATTAAACGGGAGGAAGACGGTGCGCAAGCAGGCCATTGTGTGTGTCGGCGCCGTTTTCGCTGCGGGAGGCTGGGCGTTTTCATCCTTGCCGGCACTGTCGCAGAGCTACAAGGCGGACGACATCATCAAGCATTTCGGAGGTGGCAAGCCCAGTCTCGGCGTTTCGCGCGGGCTCTGCATCGGCACGGAGGCTGAATGCAACAAGGCCGGCCATGCCGTGAAGCCGCCGGCAGCCTTCGATCTCGTCGTCAAGTTCAAGTACGATTCCGATGCGCTCGAGCCCGAGGCCAAGAGCAATCTCGATGAATTCGCCAAGGCTTTGAAGGACCCGCAACTGGCGACGAACAACTTCCTGGTCGAAGGGCATACCGATGCCCGAGGCTCGGCCGACTATAACCTGAACTTGTCCGAGCGGCGCGCCAAGGCCGTGGTCAACTATCTCAGCTTGCGTGGCGTCGACGCCGCCAAGCTGGTGCCGCGCGGCTACGGCCAGAGCAAGCCGATCGCCGCAGATCCGTTCTCGGGGGACAATCGCCGCGTCGAGACCCGGATTCAGGCCGATTGACGAGTGCTCGTGCCCGCGCCGCGTGGCGTCCGCATTTTGACCGAGGGGGCTCATGGCGGCGTTGAACTTCGCTGATCTGGCCGGGCCGGTTCTGGTGGATGGCCCTTGCGGCCCGGATCCCGAAGAAGACGCGGACCTCACCAACATCATTGCGCATCTCGAAGTGATGCTGCCGACATCCTATTTCGAGCGGTCGGCGATCGATTTCCCTGTCGCCTTCGCCGATATCGCTAAGGTCCTTAAGCTCAGCCGCGACATTCGCGTGCTGGTGCTGGCCGGCAAGCTCTGCCTGCTCAACCGCGACATCCCCGGCTTTTCCGCTTGCCTTGACCTGATTGCGGGTCATCTCTCGCAATACTGGAAGGAGGTGCATCCCCGTGCCGAGGGGGAGAGTCTCACCCTGCGCGAGGCCGCGCTGCAGAGTCTCGACGACCTCGCCACGGTGGTGCTGCCGCTGCAGCATGCGCCGCTCCTGACCAGCAAGCGGATCGGCCCGCTGGTCTTCCGCAGTCAGCTCGTCGCCACTGGTGCGATCCAACCTGACGAGACCGAGCAGCACCCTGACGGGGGCGCGATCCAGGCCGCGCTCGACGAACTCGCCAAACATAACCCTGCGGAGCTGAAGGCGGGGTTCGACCAAGTCGTGGCGATCCGCGAAGCGATAGCCCAGATCCGCGCGATCTGGAACGAGCGGGTGGGAGGCGGCGGGGCGCTGAGCTTTCCGCGTCTTTCGGCCCTGGTCGGCCAGATCATCAGCCTTCTCGAACCCTTTGCCAGCCGGAGTGCTCCGCAGGAGACCGGCGAGCCTGCTGCGGATGCCGGCTCTCCGGCCGCGGTTTCGCTGGCGCCGCTTGTCCTGCCGGCCGGCGCCTGCGCCTCCGTGCCGGAGGCGCGTGCCGCGCTTTCCGCCTGCCTCGCCTATTTCCGCCACTCCGAGCCTTCGAGCCCGGCGGTGCTGCTGATCGGACAGGCGCAGCGGCTGATCGGCAAGTCGCTGATCGAGGTGATCCAGATCATGTTTCCCGAGCATGTCGACAAGGCGATCCTCGAGATCGGCACCGAGCCGCGCTTCCAGCTCCCGCTCGAGCGGTTGAATGCGTCGGAAGGTTACGAGGATTCCGGAGGCGACGGCTACGAGCAGCAGTCAAGCGACGCTTGGCAGGAGAGCTCGGAAGAGGAGGGCGAGGCAGAAGCGACCGAAGGCGAGCGCAGCGGCGCGGAAAGCGAGCACGAGCCGGCTACTGAGCCGGTCGCTGCCACGGCGGCCGCGTCGGCCTCCGAGGTTGCGGCGCAGAGTGTCGCGAACCGCGCCGAGGCCGTCAGTCGGATGAGGGCAGTGGCCGCCTTCTATCGACTGGTCGAGCCCTCGAACCCTGTGCCGCTCCTGATGGATAAAGCCTGCGCGCTCGCGCAACAGGATTTCATGTCGCTGCTGAGCGATATCCTGCCTGAAGTAGGCATACGCAGGAGCGCCGACGAATAAGTCGCCGGATACTTACTCACCCGGGAGAAGTCCCCTTGCGACTGGCGTCGCCATGCCTGCCGGTGTCGACGAATTCACGAATTCGCGATTGGTTTGCATGGCCGATCGGCACGTCGCGAGCAGTTCAACAGGAACTGTCAAGCTGACGGCAATTGTGTATGGTATAGCGAGCTAGGTGACTTGGCGTGGTGTCACGCTACCTTTGCGTGATGCCTCTAGAGGAAGGGGCGCTGACATGGCCGGGGATTCTGGGCAGAAGTTCATTCGCCGAAACAGGCCGCCGCGAGTCCACATCACATATGAGGACCCCTACAACGCCGAGCAGAAGATCGAACTGCCCTTTGTGATGGGCGTCCTCGCCGACCTCTCCGGCAACGCTTCCGCCGTCGAGAAGCCCGATATCTCCGAGCGCAAATTCCTCGACATCGACATGGACAATTTCGATCAGCGCATGGCGGCGATCGAGCCCGGTGTCGCCTTCAACGTGCCCAACAAGCTCGGCGGCGACGGCAGTGAAAAGCTCTCGGTGGCTCTGAAGTTCACCAAGTTCGACGACTTCAATCCGGCTGCCATCGCCCGCCAGATTCCGGCCACTGCGAAGCTGCTGGAGGCGCGCGAGCAGCTCGCCAACCTGCTGCGCTACATGGACGGCAAGATGGCGGCGAGCGACCAGATCAAGGCGCTGCTGGCCGATCCGCAACTCATGGCTGCGATGAAGGACAAGCTCGGCGAGAAGTCGGCTGACGGCAACAAGCAAAACGGCAACGGTTGAGCGAGGCGGCCATGGCGGAAACACAAATCCAGCAGCCCGGCGGAGCAGTAACCGAGACGCGGGACGCGGACGAGTTCGCGAACGTTCTCAAGCAGAGCTTCAAGCCGAAGACCGAGCGCGCCGCGACCGAAGTCGAGAATGCGGTCGCGACCCTCGTAAACCAGGCGCTCGCCGACTCGACGCTGATCAAGACCGACGTGCTCGACACGATCGAGGAGATGATCGCGCGGCTCGACGCCAAGCTGACCGAGCAGATCAACGAGGTGCTGCACGCCCCCGAATACCAGAAGATCGAGAGCGCCTGGCGCGGTCTGAATTACCTTGTCTTCAACTCCGAGACGGACTCGCAGCTGAAGATCAAGGTGATGAATGTCGGCAAGAACGAGCTCTACCGCAATCTCAAGACCTACCCCGGCGCCCGCTGGGATCAGAGCCCGCTCTTCAAGCAGGTCTATGAGCAGGAGTTCGGCCAGCTCGGCGGTCAGCCCTTCGGCTGCCTGATCGGCGACTACCATTTCAGCCATCTGGCGACGGACGTGCAGTTGTTGCGCGATCTCTCCAAGGTCGCGGCCTCAGCTCATGCCCCCTTCTTCGCCGCCGCCGACCCCACCTTGATGGGCATGGATGCCTGGACGGAGCTGTCCAATCCGCGCGATCTCGGCAAGGTCTTCGACACACCGGACTATGCCGCCTGGAAGTCGCTGCGCGACGCCGCGGACTCCCGCTATATGGGGCTGTGCCTGCCGCGCGTGCTTTCGCGCGTGCCTTACGGCGCCAAGTCGGAGCCGGTCGAGGAGTTCGCCTTCGAGGAGGATACCGACGGCCACAGGGGCGAAAAATACGCCTGGATGAACGCGGCCTATGCGATGGCCGTCAACATCAACCGTGCCTACAAGGAATATGGCTGGTGTACCCGTATCCGCGGCGTGCAGTCGGGTGGCGAGGTCCTGAACCTGCCGACACATACCTTCCCGACCGACGATGGCGGCATGGACCTGAAATGTCCGACCGAGATCGCGATCAGTGACCGGCGTGAGGCCGAGCTGGCGAAATCGGGGCTGATCCCGCTGATCCACCGCAAGAACACCGACAAGGCCGCATTCATCGGCGCGCAGTCGCTGTACAAGCCGAAGGCATTCTTCGGGCCCGACGGCGTCGCGGCGACCGCGTCCGACAATCTGTCCTCGCGGCTGCCATACATGTTCGCCGTCTCACGTTTCGCGCACTACCTCAAATGCATGGTGCGCGACAAGGTCGGCTCCACGAAGGAGCGCGAACCCCTGCGTCGCTGGCTGCAGGAGTGGATCACCGACTATATCGACGGCGATCCCGTCAATTCCAGCGAGGAGACGAAGGCGCGTCGACCGCTTTCCGATGCGCGCATCGACGTCTTCGAAGACGAGGAGAACCCCGGATATTATTCGGCAAAGTTCTATCTCAGGCCGCATTTCCAGCTCGAAGGGATGGATATCGGCCTGAGCCTGGTCTCGCGCCTGCCTGGGCGAAAGGAATAGGGCGTCGCGCGCTTTCGGGCGCGCGAAGTCTCCAGCCTGTGCCTACCCCGTGCCCGCTCGCATCGGGGCTGAGCGGTCGCGCGCCGGTGCCACCCCGCGAGCGATGCGCCGTCGCAATCGACTTCGTCAGATGACGGTCAAACACTGGAGAGAAAGATGGCTAGCGACTTCCTGCTCGAGATTGAGGGAATCAAGGGCGAGAGCCACGATTCCAAGCACAAGGAAACGATCGAGATCGAATCCTTCTCCTGGGGGGCGAGCAATTCCGGCACCCATTCCTCGGGTTCCGGCGGCGGTGCCGGCAAAGTCAGCTTCCAGGACCTGCATTGCACGGCTAATGTCAGCAAGGCTTCGCCTGTGTTGATGTTGTCCTGCGCCTCCGGAAAGCACATCAAGAAGGCTGTTCTGTTCGTCCGCAAGCAGGGCAAGGATCAGCAGGAGTTCTATACTGTGACCCTGCAGGATCTGCTCGTCTCCAGTTACCAGTCCGGCGACTCGACCGGCGGCAATCCGGTGCCGACCGACCAGTTCTCGCTGAACTTCGCCAAGATCAAGTTCGAGTACAAATTCCAGAAGGATGACGGCACGCTTGGCGCGCCCTCGACCGGCACCTGGGACATCAAGGCCAACAAGGAGTGACGGGCCGGGCCCTGGCGCGTTCGCGGCGGGGCCCGTCAGGCGCGGAAACGCTGCGGCTGCCCCTCCCCAGAGGTGCCGCAGCGGCTCCGGTTCGGTCGGCGACAGGCCGATCCGACGAGGGGCAGGAGCTTGCGGAGGCGGTTCCTGCAGCCTCTTGCAGAGGTTGCGGCTCGGGCGCTGCGATGCCCGATTGTCGGGCAGGCGGATGGAGGGCTTGGTCATGGACGCGAGAGCGAAGAACAGGCTGCGCCCGCCGCTGATGTTCGCGTTCCGGGAGGCGCATCGCAGCAAGGATGCGAAGACGCCGCTCGATCTGCGCGACGCCGGCGGCGAACGCGTCATCGCCGGGCGCCGTGCCGCGCCGCGGGCCGCGATCACCGAACAGAAGCTGCGGCAAGAGATCGCGGTCGATCTCGATGCGTTGGTCAACACGACCAACCTCGCATCTTCGGCTGATCTCTCGCGTTTCGAGCATGTCCGGCGCTCCGTGCTCAATCACGGCTTTCCCGACATCGCGAACCGTTCCATCGACGAATACCGCGTTGGCTCGATCAGGGACGAACTGGCTGATGTGCTCATCGGCTACGAGCCGCGCCTGATCCGCCAGTCCATCGCTGTCGAGCGGGACGAGAGCATCGACAAGGCTGAGCTGAAGGTTCGCTTCCTCGTCCGGGCCGACCTCAATTGCGAGCCGGTCGACGTGCCGGTTCAGTTCGTCGCCGATGTCGAACTCGACACCGGCAAGATCGCGATCAAGAGCCGATAGCGCCTCATGAACCAAGAGTTCCTGGATTTCTACAACCGCGAGCTCCGGCTCTTCGAGGAACACACCAAGGAATTCGCGGAGGAGTATCCGGGGATCGCGGAGCGGCTCGGCGGTCTGGTCGGCGAGCGCATGGATCCGATGGTTCGCGGGCTGCTGGACGGAGCCGCCTTCCTTGCGGCGCGGGTCCAGCTCAAGCTGAAGCACGAGTTCCCCGAATTCACCAATAACCTGCTCGAACAGCTGATCCCGAACTATCTGGCGCCCACTCCCTCGGCACTGCTCGCTGGCATGATGCCGCTTTATGCCGATCCGGGGCTGCGCGAGGGCGTGCACGTTCCGCGTGGGGCCTATCTCGACGCGACCTATGTCGAGCGCGACCGGCGCGTCGCCTGCCGCTACCGGCTGGGGGCGGAGGTGACGCTCTGGCCGTTCGACGTGGCGGCGGCCGAGTATATTCCCGCGCCCGGGCCGCTGCAGGCACTGGGCCTGCCGCCCGACGCACGCGTGCTCTCGGGGCTTCGCCTGTCGTTGACGCACCGGACCGCGAGCGATCCTGCCGACGAGCCGGGCGCGGCGCAGGCGGCCAAGCTGCCGATGAGCTGGTTTGCCGGCTGCAAATGCCGCGAGCTGAAGGTGCATCTTCTCGGTGGCGAAGCCGATGCGGTCGCTCTCTACGAGCAGTTGTTCGCCAACTGCGTCGGGATCTATTTCCGCCATCTCGACGAGTTCGGCGATCCCGTGATCACCTCCGGGGCCGAGTGCACGCTCGAGCAGATCGGCTTCGACGAGGACGAGGCCCTGTTGCCTGCCGATACGCGGGTGTTCCGGGGCTTCGACCTGCTGCGCGAGTATTTCTGGTTTCCGCGCAAATTCCTCGGCTTCAGGCTCGGCGGCCTGGAGCGGATCATGCCGCGGCTCAAGTCCAAGAATGTCGACGTGATCTTCGCCTTCAACGAGGTCAACACGCGGCTCGCGGCGGCGGTGCAGCGCGCGATGTTCGCGCTCTATGCCGCGCCGGCCGTCAACCTGTTCGAGAAGACGACAGACCGCATTCCGGTGCGCAAGAACGAGCACGAGTACCACGTGGTGCCCGATCGCAGCCGGATGCTGGATTACGAGCCGCACAGCATCCTCGATGTCTACGCGCATTATGTCGGCGGCCGCGAGAAGCAGAAGGTCCACCCGCTCTATTCCTCGCCAGAAGGGGCTTCGCCGACGCAGGGGCTGCTCTATACGCAACGCCGGCTGCCGCGCCGCCGCGGCGCGGCTGAGCGTCGCGAGGGACGTGAGACCGATTATGTCGGCACCGAGATGTTCATCTCGCTGGCCGAACCCGCGACGGTCAGTGACGCCACCTCGGTGGCAGAGCTCAGCGTGCGGGCGCTCTGCTCGAACCGTCACCTCACCGAGCATTTGCCGACAGGGACCGGCGGGGCGGACTTCCGCCTGATCGACAATGTCGCGCTCGACATCGTTTGCCTCGCGGGGCCGACGCCGCCGCGCGAGCCTATCGTCTCGCAACTGAGGCTGCGTTCGGAGACGGCGAGCACCGGCGTCGTCACCTGGCGCCTGATCAACCTGCTCAGCCTCAACCAACTCGGTCTTGTCCAGCACGGTGCCGGACGCAATGGCGAGGCGCTGCGCGAGATGCTCTCGCTTTTCGCCGATCTCGCCGACGGCGCGATTGAGCGCCGCATCCGCGGGGTCAAGAGCGTCGACAGCCGGCCGGTCGTTCGCCGCTTCCCGCAACGGGGCGGAACCGGCGCGGCGCGGGGGCTCGAAGCCACCGTTCTATTCGACGAGAAGGCCTTCGAGGGCAGCGGCGTCTTCCTGCTCGGCGCGGTGCTCGACCGTTTCCTTGCCGAATACGCGGCCATGAACCACTTCACCCAGACGGTGATCCGCACCGTCGAGCGCGGCGAGATCATGCGCTTTCCGCCGCGCGCCGGTGCGAGACGGATCCTGTGAGCGCCCAGCACGATACGGTCCCGCCGGGCGCGCTCGAGAGCTTGCGCGTCGAGCCGCCCTTCATCGAAGCCTTGCGGGCCGAACCCTGGCGTCACGACTTCTACGCGGTGCTGCGGCGGATCGAGCGCAGCTTCCCCGAGCGCGGGCGCATCGGCGACGTGGCGGCGCGTCGCGACGAGTATCTGGCGCTCGGCGAGCAGGCCTATATGGACTTCCCAGCCTCGACGCTCGCCGAGGCGGACCGGGACGGGCAGGGGCGGCTGCGGCTCTTCGTCAAGTTCCTCGGCCTGCTCGGGCCGCAGGGCGCGCTGCCTCTGGCAACCACCGAGGAGAGCTATCACTGGCAGATCGCGCGCGACGACGCCTTTCCGCGCTTCCTCGACATCTTCAATCACCGCTTCCTGCAGCTCTTCTTTCGGGCCTGGGCGGATTCCCGGCCGATCGCCCAACATGACCGGCCCGATCTCGACCGCTTCGTCGCCTATGTCGGAAGCATGACCGGCCTCGGCTCGAAGCCCTACCAGAATCTGGACAGCGTGCCGGATGCCGAAAAACTCGCCCATGCCGGGCTGACCGGAGCGCAGGCAAAGTCCGCCTCGCGCCTGCGCAGCCTGCTCACCGGGCTGTTCGACATCGAGGTCGAGGTCGAACAGTTCGTCGGCATGTGGCTGGCCTTCGATCCGGCCGATCGAACCAGGCTCGGGCTCGGGCATTGCGCGCTCGGCAGCAATGCCCTCGTCGGGGCCAGCGTCTACAGCGTCGAGGACAAGTTCCGGCTGCGGATCGTCGCCCGCGACATGGAGCAGTTCGACCGCTTCCTGCCCAATGGCGACCGCTGCGAGCCTTTGGCCGATGCGGTGTTCTTCTATCTCGGCGAGCAGTTCGAATGGGATGTCGAGCTAGCCCTGCCGGTCGGCAAGGTCAGGCCGATGCAGCTCGGGCGCTTCGGGGCGCTTGGCTGGTCGAGCTGGGTCTCGCCGAACTGGGACGTGCCCGACGGGACGCTCCGGCGCGATGCGCGTTTCCACCCGGCCGAGCGCATGCGCCAGAAGCGCAGCCGGCAAAGCCAGGCTCTCCATGCTCAGGACGCTCGCCAAAAAGACCGACGATAGGAGACAGGCATGGCCGACATCAGTCTCGAAGCCGTCACCGGCAAGCTCAACCGCGTCGGCTACGAAGCCTTCATCCAGGCGCTACGCCAGGCCAAGGGAGCCGGGAACCGCAATGTCGAGCTGGCGCACTGGCTCGCCCAGATCCTGCAGCGCCGCTCGACCGATATCGGGCTGACCGCGCAGCATTACGGCCTCGACATGGCCCGGCTCGCCACCGAGATCGGCGGCGTCATCGAGGGCTTCCGCAAGAACGAGACGGAGATGCCCGGCGTCGCCAACAACGTCGTCGACGTCCTCGACCGCGGCTGGCACTACGCCACCCTGTTCTTCGGAGAGACGCAGATCAGGACCGGCCATGTTCTGGTCGCAGCGCTGAAGTCGCTGGAGCTGAAGCGCGCGCTGACCGCGATCTCGCGGGAGTTCGGCAAGATCCCGGTCGAGGAACTCGCCGCCGGCCATGCGAAGATCTGGAAGGACTCGGAGGAGGAGAACCTGCGGCCGATGGACGGTTCTGGCCTGCGCGCTGCCGGCACGCCCGGCGCCGAGCAGGCTGAGGGGCCAAAGGGCACGACGGCGCTCGACCGCTTCTCGCAGGACCTGACCGAGAAGGCGCGCTCGGGCACGATGGACCCGATCCTCGGCCGGGACGACGAAATCCGCCAGGTCATCGACGTGCTGATGCGCCGGCGCCAGAACAATCCGATCCTGACCGGCGAGGCCGGCGTCGGCAAGACGGCGATCGCCGAGGGCTTCGCGCAACGCGTCGTCGCGGGCGACGTGCCGCCGCCGCTGCGCGGGGTCAAGGTCTGCGCCCTCGACATCGGCCTGATGCAGGCTGGGGCCTCGATGAAGGGCGAATTCGAGCAGCGGCTGCGCTCGGTCATCGACGAGGTGCAGTCCTCGCCGACGCCGGTGATCCTGTTCATCGACGAGGCGCACACGCTGATCGGCGCCGGCGGCGCGGCCGGCACGGGCGATGCCGCCAACTTGCTCAAGCCGGCTTTGGCGCGAGGTACGCTGCGCACCATCGCGGCGACCACCTGGTCGGAGTACCGACAGTATTTCGAGAAGGACCCGGCGCTGACCCGGCGCTTCCAGCCGGTGCAGGTCGACGAGCCCGATGTCGTTCGCTGCTGCACCATGCTGCGCGGGCTGATCGGGCCGATGGAGAAGCATCACAAGGTCCGCATCTCCGACGCCGCGATCGTCGCCGCCGTGCAGCTTTCCTCGCGCTACATCCCGGCGCGGCAATTGCCCGACAAGGCGGTGAGCCTGCTCGACACGGCCTGCGCTCGCGTCGCCATCAGCCAGACTGCGGTTCCGGCCGCGATCGAGGATGCCCGTGTCGGCCTCGCGGCGCTGGAGAAGGAAAGGGCGGCGCTGATCGCTGATCAGGACCTGGGCGATGCGACCGAGGAGCGCCTCGGCAAGATCGAGGAGGAAAGCGCCGCGCTGAAGACGAAGCTCGAGAAGCTGGAAGCCGACTGGGCGTCCGAACTGGCGCTGGTGGAGGAGATCACGCTGCTGCGCGGCAAGCTCGGCGAGAAGCCAGCCGGGGAGGCCGCAGCCGATGCCGAGGCGCCGGCAGCCCCTGCCGCCGATCCCGAGGCAACGCGTGCCAGCCTGAAGGAGAAGTTCAGTTCGCTCGGCGAGATCGATCCCGCCAACCGGATGATCTACGCCCATGTCGACGAGCAGTCGGTCGCCTCCGTCGTCTCCGACTGGACCGGAATCCCGGTCGGCCGCATGGTCAAGGACGAGATCGAGACCGTGCTCCATCTGGCCGAGACGTTGAACCGGCGCGTGGTCGGGCAGGGGCATGGCATCTCGATGATCGCCAAGCGCATCGAGACCAGCCGGGCCAAGCTCGACAACCCCAACAAGCCGATCGGCGTGTTCATGCTCTGCGGCCCGTCGGGCGTCGGCAAGACCGAGACGGCGCTCGCCCTGGCGGAGGCGCTCTATGGCGGCGAGCAGAACGTCATTACGATCAACATGAGCGAGTTCCAGGAGGCGCATACGGTCTCGACGCTGAAGGGCGCGCCTCCCGGCTATGTCGGCTATGGCGAAGGTGGCAGGTTGACCGAGGCGGTGCGCCGCAAGCCCTATTCGGTGGTGCTGCTCGACGAAGTCGAGAAGGCACATTCCGACGTGCACGAGCTGTTCTTCCAGGTCTTCGACAAGGGACAGATGGAGGACGGCACCGGCCGGCGCATCGACTTCAAGAACACATTGATCATCCTGACCTCGAATGTAGGCACCGACGAGATCATGCGCCTGGCTGGCGACGCGGCGAGCCGGGCCGATCCCGAGGCGCTCGCGCTGGCGCTGCGACCGGCACTGCTGAAGGTCTTTCCGCCGGCGCTGATCGGGCGCCTGGTGACGATCCCCTACTACCCGCTCTCCGGCGAGATGCTCGGCGGCATCGTGCGACTCCAGCTCGGCCGCATCGGCAAGCGCCTGCGCGACAATCACGGCGCGGACTTCACCTATGACGATGCCGTGGTCGAGCACATCGTCGCGCAATGCAACGACCCGGATTCGGGCGGGCGCATGATCGACAACATCATCACCAACTCGATGCTGCCGGCGCTCTCGCGCAGCATCCTCAACCTGCAGCTGGAAAAAAGGCCGCTCACCGAGGCGAGCGTCAGCGTCGAGAATGGCGAGTTTCGCTACGTCTGCGTCTGACGGAGGGACGGCATTGGCGAGCCGGGACTATCGCGGCAACCCTCTGTTTGCACTATACTTATGCCCGATAAAGGTGACGCTGCCTCGCCTCGCGTCACGCCACCGTGGCTCGCCGACAGCGCGATCTGGCGGCCGTGTATTGGAACGAGGGTCATGCAACCCGTTCGACTGAAGCGGCGCGACGAGGAGAGGGCCGTCGCGCCGGCGTCCGGCCCGCAGGCCGCGCTTGGTCAACCGCCGCGGCGGCGGGGCTTTGGCTCGGGCGGTTCCTCGCGCGGTCGTGGCGGCCTGCTGCCTTGGTCGATCGCCATCGCGGCTTGCCTCGCCGCCGGCGCGACCGGCTATCTGCTCCATCGGGAAAAAGGCCGCGTCGCCGCCCTGGAGCAGGAACAGGCCTTCCTGCAAAGCAGCTATGACGAGAAACTGAAGGCGCTGCAGCGCCGCCTGGTCGGCGCGATCATGGCGCAGGGCGCCTCGCCCGGTGTGCCGGCGCAGCCGGGGCAGACACCCACCGCCGGGGGCGGCGCGCAGGACCATCTTGCCGATCTGATCACCCGGCAGATCGAACTCGAGGCACGCCAGGCGCTGCTGGGAGCACTCGCAGGGCAGGCGGTCGGGCCGGTGCTGCCTCAGGGCGGGGCGCAGGCGCCCGGCGGCAATCAGTTCGCTGGCGAGTCCAGCATCATCGACAAGGTCAATCCGGCGGTGTTGGCGCAGCAGCGTCGCCAGGTTGCGGCGCAGGTCAAGGCGAGCGAGGCCCTGTCCCTCGATCAGCGCATCACCTTGCTCGGCCAGTCGCTCGACCGGGTCGAAAACGGCCAGTCACAGCAGATCGCCGGGCTGGGGCGGCAGTTCGTCGGCCGGGTCCAGGAGGTCAGGGTCGCGCTGGGAGAGGTCGGCCTCGATCCGGCCAAGGTCAAGCTGCCGGCGGCGCGTGCTGGCATGGGCGGCCCGCTGGTGCCGCTCTCGGCCTCGATCAGGCCGGGCAGCTTCGAGCACGCGCTGATGCAGCTCAATCAGGCGCGTTCCGTCTACGGGCGCTGGCGCGATCTTGCGACCATCGTGCCGTTCCAGCGGCCGCTCGAAGGGGATGACAGCACGACCAGCAATTTCGGCCCGCGCAGCGACCCGTTCACCGGGCAGACGGCGATGCATGCCGGCATGGATTTCCGCGGTGAGACCGGCACGCCGGTGCGGGCGGGAGGCGCCGGGCAGGTGCTGCGCGCCGAGGTTTCCGGCGGCTATGGCAACCTTGTCGAGCTCGACCACGGCAACGGCGTCACCACGCGCTACGCCCATCTCAGCGCGTTCGACGTCAAGCCGGGCCAACTCGTCGCAGCCGGGCAGGTGATCGGCCGCGTCGGCTCGACCGGGCGCTCGACCGGGCCGCATCTGCACTATGAGACGCGCCTTTCCGACCAGGCGCGAAATCCGCTGAAGTTCATCGAGATCGGTGACAAGCTCTCGGTCGGGCTCGGCGGCGTCCGCTAAGGCAGGGGCCGGCCGGTCGCCGCCATTCTGAGCGCAGCTGTACGAATGCCGGAAGCCTTCGCCGTGCGCCGATGCGCCGCGAGGAACCGGATCGGCGAGGCGGCCTCTAGCTGGCGCTCTTGCCGTCGGCTGGCGCTTCGACCTCGCGCCAGGACGTGGCGGTATCGTAGAAAAAGCGCTCCTCGGCGATGCGGTCGCCCTCCCAGCGCTGGATCGCCAGTTCCTCCAGGCGTCGCGCGCTGCCATCCTTGCCGATCGCGTCGAAGACCCAATGAACGACGACGCGGTCGCCATCGACCACCAGGGCGCGAGGCGGATGCGTGTGCATGCGTTCCAGCCGAGCCAGCGCCTTCGCCTCATGCGCCATGAGGGCTTCGCGACCCCGGCGCGGCTCGCCGAGATTCTCCTGCATGCTGGCGCCTTCGGTATAGAAGTCGCGGATGGCGCCGACATGGTCGCCGCTGACGACTGCGGCGATGAAGGCCTCCACTCTGGCGCGCTCGGGCATGCTCGGTCTCCATCACGATGGCAGATCGAGATGGCATCGGCATGCCACGGGCGCAACCGGGCGAGGGGAAATCAGGCGCGCCGCTGCTTCGGTGCTCCCGGCGTGGTCGGCGTCACCGGCGCCGCCGGATCGCTGGCCGGAAAGCTCTCGCGCAGAGCTTCGTCGAGCCGCTTCTCGGCCGAGCCATTGCCTTCCTGCTTCTGTTTGCGCTGTTCCTTGCGCAGACTTTCGACGGCCTTGTTGGCTGTTTTCGTCATGGCTTCCCCCTGTCGGTCATGTCGCTCCGACGGTCGTCTTGCGACCGGGTCGGGGCCTTGCCGATCAAACGCGGGCCCTCGCCGGAGGTTCCGAACGCTGCCGGACGAGGCTTCGGACCGGGAGGATCTTCTCCACCGCCGGGCAAATATGGAATTTCACGCTACCGTCTGTGAATTGATGTTCTGCGGTCCCGGGGATATTGAGAATGTTCGTTTTACAGAACATTCGGGCGTTCCATGAAGCAGGCGGCGGAGTGTGGCGGCGACGGTACCAACCGAGTTTCAGCCCGGTCGACTGAGCGATCTGGCCTCGTGAAAGCGCTCAGCCATCAGGCCGAAGAGCTGATTGTCTCGTTCGGAACGACGGATGCCGCTGCAAGGCTTGCTGGGCTCTGCGAGACGATCGATGGCCGGCTCGTCTTCACCACCAGCTTCGGCCTCGAGGATCAGGTCGTCACCCATCTGATCGCCACGCAGCGCCTGCCGGTCGAGATCGTGACGCTCGATACAGGCCGGCTCTTTCCCGAAGTTCACGCGCTCTGGGCAAAGACCGAGGCTCGTTACGGGCTCGCGATCAAGCCGTTCTATCCGCGCCATGACGAGGTCGAAGGTTTCGTTCGCGAACATGGCATCAACGGCTTCTACGCCTCAATCGCGGCCCGCAAGGCCTGCTGCGGCGTACGCAAGGTCGAGCCGCTCGGCCGTGCTCTGGAAGGCGCTGCCGCCTGGATCACCGGCCTGCGCGCCGACCAGTCGGCGGCACGCGGCGGTGTCGCGCTCGCCGAGGCCGATGCCGAGCGCTGCCTCGTCAAGTTCAACCCGCTGCTCGACTGGACGCGCGAGCAGGCGCTCGCCTTCGCGCGGGCGAACGAAGTGCCGCTCAACCCACTGCATGATCGGGGTTTTCTCTCGATCGGTTGCCAGCCCTGCACCCGCGCGATCCGGCCGGGTGAGCCGGAGCGGGCCGGGCGCTGGTGGTGGGAGGAGGAGGTCGCGAAGGAGTGCGGACTGCATCTCGGCCCCGATGGCCGGCTGGTCCGCGTCAAGCCCGCTCCGGAGGTCGCGGCGTGATCCAGCTCAGCCATCTCCAGAAGCTCGAAGCCGAGGCAATCTTCATCATCCGCGAGGTCGCCGCGACCTGCGAGAAGCCGGTGCTGCTCTATTCGATCGGTAAGGACTCGGCCGTGCTGCTGCATCTCGCGATGAAGGCCTTTCATCCGGGCAAGCCGCCTTTCCCGCTGCTCCATGTCGACACGACCTGGAAGTTCCGGGAGATGATCGCCTTTCGCGACGAGACGGCGCGCCGGCTCGGGCTCGGCCTGATCGTCCACATCAACGAGGAAGGCGTGCGCGCCGGCGTGAACCCGTTCAGCTCCGGTTCGCGCCTGCACACCGACGTCATGAAGACGCAGGGGCTGAAGCAGGCGCTCGACAAATATGGCTTCGACGCGGCTTTCGGCGGCGCCCGTCGCGACGAAGAGAAGAGCCGGGCCAAGGAACGGGTGTTCTCGCTGCGCTCGGCGCAGCATCGCTGGGACCCGAAGAACCAGCGGCCGGAGCCCTGGCGGCTCTTCAACACGCGCAAGGCGGCAGGCGAGAGTTTTCGCGTCTTTCCACTGTCCAACTGGACCGAAAAGGACGTCTGGGACTACATCGCGCTCGAGAACATCCCGGTCGTTCCGCTCTATTTCGCCGCCCCGCGCCCAGTGGTGCACCGAAACGGCGCCTGGATCATGCGCGACGACGAACGCATGGACCTCTTGCCCGGCGAAGTGGTGGAGACCCGTATGGTCCGTTTCCGCACGCTCGGCTGCTACCCGCTGACCGGGGCCGTCGAGAGCGAGGCGGCGAGCCTCACCGACATCATCGCTGAGATGCGGTCCTCGCGCTCATCGGAGCGCGAAGGTCGCGTCATCGACCATGACGGTTCCGGCTCGATGGAGCAGAAGAAGCAGGAAGGCTATTTCTGATGGGCGCGCTCGCCGAGACAAGGGGCGCCCCGGCGCCCGCGGGCGCATTCCGCCCAGCCAATGACGAAGGCCAGAATGCCGAGGGCAGCGCCCGGGCCCTGCTGCGCTTCATCACCTGCGGCTCGGTCGACGACGGCAAGTCGACCCTGATCGGGCGCATCCTCTACGAGGCCGGTGCGGTCTTCGACGATCAATTGACCGCGCTCGATGCCGATTCCCGCAGGTTCGGCACGCAAGGGCAGGCGCCGGATTTCGCGCTGCTGGTCGATGGGCTCTCGGCCGAGCGCGAGCAGGGCATCACCATCGATGTCGCCTATCGCTATTTCTCGACGGAGCAGCGCAGCTTCATCGTCGCCGACACGCCCGGCCATGAGCAGTACACCCGCAACATGGCGACCGGTGCCTCCACCGCCGATCTCGCCATCATCCTTGTCGATGCACGCAAGGGCCTGCTGCCGCAGACAAGGCGGCATTCCTTCATCGTCTCGCTGGTCGGCGTGCGCCGAATCGTCGTGGCCGTGAACAAGATGGATCTCGTCGGCTATGACGAGGCGGTCTTCCGCCGGATCGAGCAGGACTACCGCGCCATGGCGGCGGGGCTCGGCTTCAGCACGATCGATTTCATCCCGGTCTCGGCCCGCGACGGCGAGAATGTCACGCAGGCCTCGCGCCTGACCCCCTGGTATCGCGGGCCGGCGCTGCTGCCTTTCCTCGAGGCTGTGACGGTTGCGGCCGAGGTGCGCGACGAGGCGGGCTTCGCCTTGCCGGTGCAATGGGTCAACCGGCCCGATCTCGACTTCCGCGGATATGCCGGCATGGTCGCACAGGGGCGCCTCCGCATTGGCGATAGCGTGGCGGTGCTGCCCACCGGGCGCCGCAGTACGATCGCCCGCATCATCGCGCCATCCGGCGAGGTTTCGCAGGCGAGCGCCGGGCAGTCCGTCACCGTGACGCTTGCCGACGAGGTCGACGTCTCGCGCGGCGACGTCATCGCCTCGCTCGCCGATGGCCCTGTCGCCCGGCAGGAATTGCGGGCGCGGCTGCTCTGGACCGGCGAGGCGCCATTGCGCGAGGGCGCCGAGTTCATCCTGAAGCTCGGCACCGCGACGGCAAATGTCAGCGTCACCCAATTGCAGCACAGGCTCGATGTCGAGAGCTTCGCCGAAGTGCCGGCCGACAACCTGCCGATGAATGCGATCGGCCTCGCGACACTACGGCTCGACCGGCCATTGGCCGTGCTCGACTATGCGGGGAGCCGAGAGCTCGGCGGTTTCATCCTGATCGAGCGGCTGAGCAACCAGACCGTCGCCTTCGGCTTCGTCGAGGAGTTGCGACCGGCGGCGCGGCTCGGGGCAGGTGCGACAGGGCAGGAAGCGAGCCTGCCGCTACGCTTGCGCCGCGCCCTGGCGCACGAGGTTGGCCGAGCCGGGTCGGCACAGCGCCGCGCCTTCGCGAGCGGCCTGAGTTGGCGGGCCGGATCGAGCCTGATGCTGGCTGGGGCGACGATCGCGCTTGGCGCGTCTGGCGGCGTCGCGGCGACGCTGGCGGTCGGCGATTTCGTCCTGCGGCCGCTGGTCCACCGCGCGCATAAGCGGCTCTGGCGCCGAGAGGGAGCTGGCGAACTGCAGGATGGGGCGGGGATCTGAGAACCGCGCACGGCGCGGCCCTCGCGGATAGTTCCCTCGTCATTCCGGACAAGCGGCGTAGCCGCGCAACTCCGGAGTCCATCGAAAGACGTTGAACTTTACGATGGATTCCGGCGCTCCGCTTCGCGGCGGCCGGAATGACGGAAGTTCAGGCCGGTCTTCAGCCCGCCAGCACGGCCGTGGCTTCGATCTCGACCATCGCCTCGGGCTCGACCAGCGCAGAGACGGCAACGACCGCCATGGCCGGGAAATGCCGGCCGAGATGGGCGCGGTAGACCGGTCCGAGCTCGGCGAGGCAGCCGCGATAGGCCTCGATATCGGTGACGTACCAGGTCAGGCGCATGATGTCGGTGACCTCGCCGCCGCCAGCCTCGACGACGGCCTTGATATTGGCGAGCGTCTGGCCGACCTGGCCGAGGAAATCCCTCGCGAAGACGCCATTCACGTCCCAGCCGACAAGGCCGCCCGTGGTCAGGACTTTTCCCTGCGCGATCATGCCGTTGGCATAGCCGCGCGGCTGCGGCCAGCCATCCGGCAGGACGGGCCGGGGCTTGCGCGTGGCGAGGTCGGAGGGCGGCGCACCGCTGGACATGGCGTCTTCCTGCAATGGTCTGGTCTTCAGGATGCGTCGGCGGCCTCGGCCCGGGCCATCTCGCGCAGCGCGAAACGCTGCAGCTTCCCGGTAGGCGTCTTCGGCAGGCTTGTCACGAAGGCGATGGCGCGCGGGTATTTGTAGGGCGCGATCGTCGCTTTGACGTGCTCCTGCAGCGTCTTCGCCATCGCCGCGTCGGCGGCGAAGCCGGGCCGCAGCAGGACATAGGCTTTGACGATCTGGCCGCGATCCGGGCAGGGCGCGCCGACGACGCCGCATTCGGCCACCGCCTCGTGCGCTATGAGGCAGGCCTCGACCTCGGGGCCGGCGATGTTGTAGCCGGCCGAGACGATCATGTCGTCCGAGCGGGCCTGGTACCAGAAGTAGCCGTCGGCATCGCGCAGATAGGTGTCGCCGGTGATGTTCCAGCCATTCTCGACATAGCGGGCCTGGCGACTGTCGGCGAGATAGCGGCAACCGGTCGGCCCGCGCACGGCGAGGCGTCCGGGCGTTCCGTCGGGCACTTCCTTGCCCTCCTCGTCGACGATCCTGGCCTCGTAGCCAGGGACCGGCAGGCCGGTCGCGCCCGGCCGGATCTTGTCGCGCGGAGCGCCGATGAAGATGTGCAGCATCTCGGTCGCGCCGATGCCGTCCATCAGCGGTAGCCCGGTCTTGGCCTGCCAGGCCTCGAAGGTCGCCTTGGGCAAAGTCTCGCCGGCCGAGACGCAGATGCGCAGGGAGGAGAGGTCGCTCCCCTCCGCCTGGGCGAGCATGGCGCGGTAGGCGGTCGGCGCTGTGAAGCAGACGCTGGCCCGGTGCTGCTCGATCGCGGCCGCAAGATCGGCTGGCGCGGTCTTCTCGGGCAGGACGATGGCTGCGCCGATGCGCAGCGGGAACAGCACGATGCCGCCGAGCCCAAAGGTGAAGGCGAGCGGCGGCGAGCCGATGAAGCGGTCCTCGGGCGAGGCCTGCAGCACCCGCGCGCCATAACTGTCGCAGATCGCCAGGAGGTCGCGCTGGAAGTGCATCGTGCCCTTGGGCTCTCCGGTCGTGCCGGAGGTGAAGGCGATCAGGCAGACATCGTCCTGCGCCGTGTCCGCGGCGGCGAACGTCTCGTAGCCGGGCTTCGCCATCAGGGCTTCAAGTTCGCCATTACCCCATGACACGATGGTCGAGAGTTCCGGCGCAAGAGATTGAGCAGACTTGAGATCGGCGACCACGCGATGGTCGCAGAGGGCAAGGGCGATCCTCGCCTTGCGGATCGGATAGAGCAGTTCGCCGGTGCGCAGCATCGGCATGGTCGCGACGGCGACGCCACCGGCCTTGAGCACGGCGAGATAGGCGGCGACCATCATCGGCGTATTGGCGGCACGCAGCAGCACCCGATGGCCGGGGATGAGACCGAGATCGTGGGTGAGCGCATTGGCGATGCGGTTCACCGTCTCGGCGAGCTGCACATAGCTCCAGGTTTCGCTCGGTCCGATCACCGCGAGGCGGTCGCCGCGTCCCTCGGCGACATGACGGTCGACCAGCTCGGTGACCACGTTCAGCCGCTCGGGATAGCTCAGCCCGGCGGCTGCGAGGTCGAGACGCGGCCAGCTTTCGCGCGGCGGCAGGTTGTCCCGCGCAAAGCTGTCCACATGTCCCGACCGCAAGAGATCTGCGGTACCCATCTCGTTCCCCTGGCTTCGTCTGTCTTGTCCGCAGCCCTCATCTTGAGGAGCGCCCCCCAGGAGCACGTCTCGAAGAATGCTCCAGTTGGTTCCGGAGTCTCCCCGATCATCCGTCGGGACGCCGCTTTCGCGGCTCCTCAGGATGAGGGCTGGAGCTAGATCTTGCCCTTGTTCTGTCCGTCGGTGTTTTTCAGCAGGTCCCGCGCGATCACGATCTTCTGGACCTCGCTGGCGCCTTCGTAGATCCGCAGCGCCCTGATCTCGCGGTAGAGCTCCTCGACCTTGACGCCCCGGGTGACGCCGAGCCCGCCATGGATCTGCACGGCGCGGTCGATGACCCGCTGGGCGTTCTCGGTGGCGACGAGCTTGGCGAGCGCCGCCTCGCGGGTGACGCGGGGCGCGCCGCGATCCTTGGTCCAGGCGGCGCGGTAGACCAGCAGCGCCGCCGCATCGACCTCCGCCGCGCTGTCGGCAATGGCGGCCTGCGAAAGCTGAAGGTCTCCGAGCGTGCCGCCGAACAGCTTGCGGCCGTTCGCGTGGCTCACCGTTTCGTGCAGGGCGCGCCGCGCGAAGCCGAGCGCGGCGGCGCCGACCGTCGAGCGGAAGATGTCGAGCGTCGCCATCGCGACCTTGAAGCCGTCACCCGGCTCGCCGATGCGGTTCTCGACGGGGATGCGGCAGGCATCGAAGCGCAAAGTCGCGAGCGGATGCGGCGCGATCACGTCGATGCGATCGGTGACGCTGAGGCCGGGCGTGTCGGCCTCGACCAGATAGGCTGAGAGGCCGCGGGCGCCCGGCGCCTCGCCGGAGCGTGCGAAGACGACGTAATGGTCTGCGATGCCGCCATTCGAGATCCAGGTCTTCTCGCCGTCGAGGCGGATATGCGTGTTGCCGTCCGGCACCGCGGTCGTCGCCATCGCAGCGACGTCGGAGCCGGCTTCCTTCTCCGAGAGGGCGAAGGCGGCGATGCGCTTGCCGTCGCGTACGCCGGGCAGGATGCGCTGCTTCATCGCCTCGCTGCCGGCGATCGAGATCGAGCCGGTGCCGAGGCCCTGCATGGCGAAGGCGAAATCGGCGAGCCCGTCGCGGGCGGCGAGGATTTCGCGGGCAAGGCAGAGCGCGCGCACGTCGAGCGCGGCATGCAGGCCGCCATGGGCGCCCGGGACAGTGGCGCGCAGGAAGCCGGCCTCGCCCAGCGCCTTCACGCGGGCGCGGCAGGCGGCGTCGACATCGTCATGCGGCAGGCCGGGCAGGGTCGCATCCGCCCAGGCCGCGAGCTTCCCGGCGAAGTCGCGGTGGTGCGGCTCGAAGAAGGGCCAGTCCAGCGTATCCCCGAGCGAGACCATGTCAGTTGCCCTCGAAGACCGGCTTCTGCTTGGCGGCGAAGGCGTGGTAGGCGCGAGCAAAATCCTCGGTCTGCATGCACAAAGCCTGCGCCACCGCTTCCGCCTCGATCGCGGTCTCCACCGACATCGCCCATTCCATCTCGAGCATGCGCTTGGTCATGGCGTTGGCGAAGGTCGGGCCATCGGCGAGCTCGGCGGCGAGCGCCTGGGCGTCCGCCAGAACGTTCTCGCGGGCGACGAGCCGGTTGAGGAAGCCCCAGCGCTCGGCCTCGTCGCCGCGCAGGACGCGGCCGGTGTAGAGCAGCTCCGCGGCGCGGCCCTGACCGACGATGCGCGGCAGCATCGCGCAGGCGCCCATGTCGCAGCCGGCGAGGCCGACGCGGTTGAACAGGAAGGCGACCTTGGTCTCGGCGGTGCCGAAGCGCAGGTCGGAGGCCATGGCGATGATCGCGCCGGCGCCGGCGCAGATGCCGTCGATCGCGGCGATGATCGGCTGCGGGCAGGCACGCATCGTCTTGACCAGTTCTCCGGTCATGCGCGTGAACTTCAGAAGGTCCTTGGTCTCCATCGCGACCAGCGGCCCGATGATCTCGAAGACGTCGCCGCCCGAGGAGAAATTGCCGCCGGCACCGGTGACGACGATGGCCTTGATATCCTCCTCCTTCTGCGCCGCGAGGAAGAAGTCGGCGAGCTCGCGATAGCTCTCGAAGGTGAGGGGGTTCTTCTTCTCCGGCCGGTTCAGCGTCACGGTCGCGACCTTTCCGGCGACCGAAAGCTGGAAATGCTGCGGCGTGAAACCGGCGAGCGGCAGAGTCACGGGGTTGGCGCTGGTCATGTCTGGTCTCCCGCCGGGTCAGGCGTGCCGCTCTGGCGGCGGCCGATGGCGTTGTGCAGCGAGGCCTTGGTGCGGCCGAGCAGGTGGAAGAGCTGCGCCGTCTCGGCCGGCTCGAGCCCGACGAAGAGCTCGGCGATCCAGTCCTCGTGCCGCTCCGCCATCGCCTTGAAGGCGCGGCGGCCCTGGGCGGTCAGCGTCAGCACCTGCACGCGCCGATCCTGGGCGGCCGGGCGCTTGTCGACCAGCCCGTCGGCGAGGAGGCCCGCGACCACGGCGGTGACGTTGCCGTTCGAGACCATCAGGCGCTGTGAGACCTCGCCGACCGTCATGCCGGTGGTCGATTTTTCGAGCTGGGCCATCAGGTCGAAGCGCGGCAGCGTCGTCTTGAAGTCCTCG
>JAESGI010000282.1_pt1 | contig 24233 bp, 20 predicted proteins | sample 9269671 | NCBI WGS metagenome assembly JAESGI01 (sample SAMN14515641, study PRJNA621666) | algae metagenome | isolation source: Nostoc indistinguendum CM1-VF10 and co-occurring heterotrophs from gravelly... | place: USA: Clark Mountains, San Bernardino, California | collected 1998-06-05 | reverse complement strand
CTGGAGCCGGTGCTGCTGAGCATGCGCGCCTGGGGCGAGGCCTTCCAGGCGCGCATGGACGGGCCGGACAAGCCGACCCGAACCTGCTGAAGCCGCGTTCAGGCCCGCAGCGCCTCCAGCCCCTGCCAGTCGAAGGCGATGCCGTGGCCCGGGCGCGACGGAGCGATGGCGACCCCCTCCTCGATGCGCAGGGGCTCGGCGATGTAGCGGTCGAGCCCAAAACCATGCGCTTCGAGGAAGGCCCCGTTCGGCGCCGCGGCGAGCAGGTGCACCGTGACGTCGTGGGCCCCGTGCGAGGTCACCGGCAGGTTGAAGGCCTCGGCGAGGTGGACGATCTTCTGGAAGGCGGTGACGCCGCCGCAATTGGTGACGTCGGGCTCGGGGAATGTGACGCCGCCGGTGGCGACGAGCTGCTTGAACTCCCAGAGCGTGCGCAGATTCTCGCCGGCGGCGACCGGCAGGCCGCCCTCGCGGACGATGCGGGCATGTCCCGCGACATCGTCGGGGATGATCGGCTCCTCCAGCCAGGTCAGCTCATAGGGCTGGAAGGCGCGGGCGGCGCGGATCGCCTCGTCGACGCTCCACTTCATGTTGGCGTCGACCATCAGCGGGAAGCCGTCGCCGAGGTGCCGGCGCATCGCCGCCACGCGCTCGACATCCTCGGAGAGGCGCTTGCGGCCGACCTTCATTTTGATCGCCCGGAAGCCCTTCTTCAGGTTCCCGTCCGTCTGCGCCAGCAGCTTCTCCAGCGGGTAGTCGAGGTCGATGCCGCCGGCATAGCAGGTGACGCGGTCGGCATTGCCGCCGAGCAGCTTCCAGAGGGGTTGGCCGAGGCGCACGCCCTTCAGATCCCAGAGCGCGATGTCGGCGGCCGAGAGCGCGAGCACGGTCGGCCCGCCGCGGCCGCCATAATGCTGCGCCCACCAGATCTTGTTCCAGAGATGCTCGATGCGGTCGGCATACTCGCCGATCAGCAGCTCCGGCAGTTCGCGACGCAGGATGGCGTCGATGGCGGCGCCGTTGCGGCCGCAGGTATAGGTGTAGCCGACGCCGACCGCGCCGTCGGCATCGGTGATGCGGACGGTGTTGAGCTCGAAGGCCAGCATCTCGCCATGCATGCTGTCGCTGACCGCGACCTCGAGCGGAATGCGGTAGAAGCCCGCCTCGACCTTGCTGATGAGCGCCATGGAACCTCCCGTGGATGGCCCGGACCCGTCCGGGCGTCGTTGGGAGGGAGCCTAAGGAGGCCGCAGCCCCGCCGGAAGGCGCCCGTCTGCATACAGGCAGGCGCCCGGACGCGGGGCGGACGCAAGGGGTCGTCAAGACCGCGCCGGCCTAACCCTTTTCATCACCACCAGGACCGGCCAGCCACCGTGACCTTCGATGCCAGGGGAAAGGTCGCTTCAGCGTCAAGCCGGATTTTTGCGACCTGCCCGCGCGAGGGCGGGCGAAAGGCGCGCTGGAACTCTGCAGGGAGCGGGACGGTGATCGGCTGGATCTCGGAAATCGTGCCGTCCGTCTGCTTGAAGCCGTCGGCGACCTTCACGGGGTCACCGACCTTGACCTCGTACAAAGTCCCGGTCTCCAGATAGACCAGCGCGAATTTGTGGCCGACATAGAGCTGCATCAGATTGTCGCCCGGCCGCAGGACGTCGCCCTGGACCGCTGTCTTCGGTCCGATGGTTCCGTCGGCGGGCGCCGTGATGATGCCGTCATTGTAGCTCCGGCGCAGCTGCTCCAGGGCTTGCCGGGCCTCGCCCAGCGACAGGTCGAGCTGGGCGAGCTGCTCGATCGTGCCGCGGCGCTCGGCCTCGCGCGAGACCTTCTCCTGCATGGCGGCATAGCGGTCCTTCTGGACGTTCGCGGCGAAGGCGTCCGAGACGAAGCCAAGCCCGGCGCGGGAGCTGTTGACCTTCCGCAACTGCACCTCGGTCTCCTTGAGCCGCTCCTCGGCCGTTTTCATCACCGCATTGGCGACTTCGAGCTTGATCGCGAGTTCGGCCTGCCGGGCCGTGGTCTCGGCAGCCCTGGAGGTCAGCGTCGCCATGGCCTCCATGATCTGCGGTGAGCTGACCGTGGCCAGGACATCGCCCTGCTTCACCAGTTGTCCGGGCTGCGCCGCCATCTTCGTGACCTGGACCGCATAGGGCGAGGCCACGATGACATGATCGGACAGGATCAGGCCTTCCGCCCTCAGCCAGAGCAGGTTTCCAACCAGGACATCCCCGAGATACAGGAAGGTCGCGATCACGGCCGCGATGTAGACATAGCGCCCGTAGTTGCGCCTCGCCTTTTGGTTGGCGCGCACGTCGTTGAGGAACTTGTCCGCGCGCTCATGGTCTCTCAGTTGCGTGATCATGGCGTCACCGTTTCCAGTGGGCTTGGTGGGAGACGCGGGATGGCGAATAGGAGTCGCGCGCCGAGGCGCGATAGATCCACTCCTCCCAATAGGCATGGAGACGCACGCACCGCATGAAGACGCCGTTGTAGAGGCCGAAGGTCAGGATGTAGGGGGCGATGGTCCAGACCATGGCGGCGCTGTAGCGCCGGCAGATCGTCAGGGCCATCAGGAAGCCGATGGCGTCGAGGACGAGATAGACGAGCGCGACCGCGATCAGGATGTTCAGGGCGCCGAGGCCGAAGCACAGGAACAGCCAGGCGACGTAGATCGGGAAGACCAGCGTCACGAGACCGTTCATCACCAGCCATTCGCACTGCTCGAAGGTCTCCAGCAGCGCGAACCGGCGCCGCCTCGCATGGAACGTGTCGCGGAACTTGCGCAGGCGCGTGCGCAAGGTGTCGCGGTCCCAGCGGCGGCGCTGGCGTATCAGCGCGGCAAGGGTCGCTGGGGTATCGGTGAAGCACCAGGAATTGGCGGCGAACCGGATCTTCCAGCCGCAACGGCGCAGCCGCAGCGTCAGGTCGAAATCCTCGCCCGGGCCGGGCGCGAGCAGGCCGACCTGATGGATCGCCTCGCGGCGAAAGGCGCCGAAGGCACCCGAGGCGCAGACGACCATATCGAGCATGTCGAGGGCGCGCTTACCCATGCCGATCGAGACAATGTACTCGATCGCCTGATAGGCGGTGACGGCGGAGTGGTCGTAATTGCGCACCCCGATCGAGCCGGTCGTGGCGCCGACCCTGGGATCGATGAAGGGCTCGATCAGCCTCTCGATGGCGTCGCAGTCATAGGAGCAATCGGCGTCGAGATTGATGATGATGTCGCCCTTGGCCAGGGAGAAGCCGAGGTTGCACGAGGCCGATTTTCCGCTGCGCACCTGATTGGACAGGGCGATGTCGATCTGACCCAGCAGTCGGTACTTGTGGATGATCTCGCGCATCCCGTCGGTCGAGCCGTCATCGATGAAGATGATCTCGTCGATCCTGCGGGTCTGCTCGCCGAGCGATCGCAGGCAGCGCTCGATGGCATCCGCCTCATTGTGGCCGGCGATGACGATGCTGAGCTTCAGCCCGTCGAGATGGCGCTGTTCCGCCGGCGTCGGCACGGCGGCCTTGGCGAAACTCGCGGCGAAGACCGCGATGGCAGACAGCGTGTAGCGCGGGACCTCGAGGAGCACCATGAACCAGAACATGGAAAACCAGGTGGCCCAGTCGAACTGCCCCAGCATCACCAAGGGAGCGTCGAGGTCGATCATGTTCAACCCTGCCGGCTGCGGAGGCCTTCGAGCACGACGTCATCGACCAGCGTGAAGCGAAAGCCCGGATCGACCTTGAGGACGCTGCGGATCCTGCCGGCGACCAGCTGCAGCGCACGCGCGGCATCGTGAGGACCCGTGTGGGGCATCAGGATGAGGAAGCCCTCGGCGTGCTCACGCACGGCGTCGACCTCACGCAGTGCGCTGTGCAGGGTGTCGCCGACGAGTTGCAGGCTCTGTTCCCAGAGCCGCAAATCCTGCTCTGCGATCAGCTCTCGATTGGTGAAGGTGACGTTTGCGACCTGATAGGGCGAGCCAAATTCCCGCTGCTCCTTCCTGGTGTGATCGAGCAGGAGCTGGAAGCGATCGAGCCCGGGCTGAGCCGGCAGGCTTTCATCGGCCGCGCCCCGCAGCACCCGGCGCTGGCCGACAGCAGTCAGGCTGTAGGCGTACCAGGTCCGAGCCGGGACCTGGTCGGGCGCGTGATGAGCACCGCAGTCGATGCACTTGAAGCCGACCGCAGGCTTGTCGTTGATCGCTCCGCATTCGAAGCAGCGGGTGATCGAGCCCGGCTTGTCGTAGTCGAGCCCGATATGGCGCAGCGGCCGGGCGCATTTCGGACAGGTGAAGCCGCCATGGCTGCGGAACTGCGATTCCGGCGCCTCGTGCGCGCACTGGAAATGGTGAACGACGACCTCTTCGCTGATGTTGGCGGAGCGGCAGGAATGACATTCCTCCCGCACCGACAAATGCGCGGAACGGCATTGCGGGCAACAGAACAGCCGGTCAAAGAAGCGGCGCCTCAGGTAGCCCTTGTTGTCGAGACCGGCCGCCAGCTCCGAGACATTGTCGAGCGCCCCGGCGACTGGATAGCGCACCAGGTCTCGCAAGCCGGGATCATGGATCGGGACAAGCCCCTGATCGCGCGAATAGACCCTGGCGAGCAGGATGTCCTCGGGTTCGGCACTGTGGCGGATCGAGACAGGCAGCTCGCGCAGCTTGGCCTGAATCGCATAGGCGCGTTCCCAGGCGAACTGCTCGCCCTGCCCGGCCGCATCGATGCCCTGCCGTTCGTCCGGAACCAGGCTGACGATCGGCACCAGCGGATCGCCGATATGTGCCAGGATCGTCCGAAGCGCGTGATCGGGCACGGCGGCCGTCAGCACCAATGCGTCGATCATCTCGCCGCGCGCCACGAGTTGCCAACCCGGCGGAAAGCGGCATTCGTCGTGAAGCCTTGGATAAGCGAGGAAGTTTGCGGTCGGCGTCAGTGCAAAGCCGTCGACCCCCATGAGCATGACAATACTCCATGCAGGAAGCGACGGGACCAGCCAGCACCGGCCGGCGGCCGCCTCTCAACGGGACACGAACGGGTGCGTCGGGAAATTTGGTAACACATCTTAACCATGCGGGAATGGCAAAGCCCTGCTCCCGCGGGGGGCATTCGGACTACTCCGTCCAGGCTCGCCGTGCGGTCGCACAAATGCGCGATCAGGTTTCGCCCGCCGACCGCAAGAGGCACGGCAAGGACAACAACACAGCATGGCCGGAACCGCCGCTACCCCGGCCACGCGAAAGCGCGCGTGCGCTCTCCGCGCACGCTCCCCTGCCCTGAGCAGATCGGCTCGCTCCGCTCAGCCCCGCAGCATCTGCATCGGCGCCGGGTAGTAGCGGAAGCCGTCGCCGGCCTTGGCGAGATTGCCGAAGCCCGGCCAGGCGAAGTGATAGGACATCACCGGCGTCTTGTTCTCGGCGAGCATGCCGAGCAGCCGCACGCGCGACTGCGCAGCCTGCTTGGGGTCGCTGTCATAGGCGAACTCCATCAGCGGCTTTTCCAGCAGCAGCACGGCGTGATGGGTGAGATCCCCGAGGAAGGCGAAGGACTTTCCGCCGGATGAGACCACGAAGATGTGGTGGCCGAAGGTATGGCCGGGTGCGGCGATGGCCTGGACGCCGGGCAGGAACTCCTGCCCGTCCTTGAAGAAGACGATGCGGTCGCGCACCGGCAGGAGATTGGCCCTCGCATGCTCGATGAAGGCCTTGAGCGGCGAGCCGAGCTTGCTCTCATCGGTCCAGAAGTCGAAATCGGTCTGGCTGAGATAGATCTGGGCATTCGGGAAGTGAGTCTTGCCCTCGGCCGAGCAGATGCCGCCGATATGGTCGATATGGGCGTGGCTGCAGACGATGGCGTCGATGTCGCCGGGATTGATGCCGGCCTCCTGCATGCTCTTCAAGAGCCGCCCCGTGGTCGGCCCGAAGGCCTTGGAAAAGCCCATGCCGGTGTCGAACATCACCAGCTTGTCGCCGAAATTGACGATCGGGATGTTCTGCTCGAGCACGACATTGTCCTTGGGCAGGAAATTCGTCTCCAACATCTTGTAGACGTCCTCCTTGGGGACGCCGGCGAAGTTGGTGCCGGGATCGCCGAGCGGCAGGGGCCCGTCGGAGACGACGCTGACCTCGGCCTGGCCCAGCATGAAGCGATAGAAGTACGGCGCCTGACTGCCCGCGAGCGGCGCCTTGGCGAGCACCGGCCCGGCAGCCGGCAGGCCTGCTCCCACGGCGAGCGCCGCCGCCCCGGAGAGGAAGCCGCGGCGGCTGGTCGGCGATGTGATGAGCTTCGACATGGCGTTCCTCCTGGTTGAGAGCGACGCCGGGTCTGGGCGGGCGCCCGGCCTTGCCGCACGGGCAGCTTGCACGCCCGCGCAGTGGACGGCCAATAAGCCTTCGCTCTAGTCTGCATAAGCGAAAGCTGCCGCCGCCCGCCGGGCCGGCAGGGCGCTGATCAGAGATCGGGAAGCAGGAGCGGCGATGGATCTGCGCCAATTGCGCTATTTCACGGCCATCGTCGAACAGGGCTCTTTCTCGAAGGCGGCGACCAAGCTGCGTGTGGCGCAGCCGGCGCTGAGCCAGCATCTGCGGCATATGGAGGACGAACTCGGCGTCGCGCTTCTGCACCGGGGCACGCGCGGGGTCGTGGCGACGGAGGCCGGCGAACGCCTGCTCGAGCGGGCCCGTACCATCCTCGCCGAATTCGCGGGACTGCGCGACTGCGTGCGCGGCGAGACGGTCGCCCCGACCGGCGAGGTCCGCATCGGCTTGCCGGGGACCGTCAGCGAACAGTTCAGCGTGCCGCTGATCGAGGCTGCGAAGGAGCGCTACCCGGCGGTGCGCATCCGCATCGCCGAGGCGATGAGCGGCTTCGTGCTCGACTGGCTGCGCAAGGGCGAGGTCGACCTCGCCGTGATCTATTCGACCTCCGATCCCAAGGGGCTCGGCATCCACCATGTCCTGACCGAGGAACTCTGCCTGTTCGGCGTGCCGGCGCTGACGGCGCTCGAAACGCCGCCGGGGGAGCCGGTGACGCTGGCCGAGGCGGCGGGGCTCGACCTGATCCTGCCGGGGCCTGGCCATGGCCTGCGCGACCAGATCGACGAGGCGGCCATCGGCATCAACGCCACGGTCCACGCCGCCGTCGAGATCGAATCCTATGCGCAGATCAAGCGCCTCGCCGAACGCGGACTCGGCTACGGTATCCTGCCGCGCATGGCCGTGAGGGCGCAGGAAAAGGCCGGCATCTTCCGGACCTGGCCGATCGAGCAGCCTTCGCTCTATCGCAAGGTCTATCTCGCCTATTCGACGGAACGGCCGATGCCTGCGGCGGCACGAGCCATCGGCCAGCTCTCCTGGGAGATCCTGCGCGGCCTCGTCACCGATGAGAGCTGGGCCGCGACGCTCGGCGAGGATGGCGATCAACCGGCCTTATATGGCTGATCGACATTTCGTCTTTGACAGGCCTTCGTGCGAGTTCGAAGCTCGGCGAAACGCCTCGCCGTCATTGCGAGCGTAGCGAAGCAATCCAGAGGCGACAGTACTCTACGTCCCTCTGGTTTGCTTCGTCGCGACACTCCTCGCAATGACGGCAAAGCCAAGCACCAACGAGCCAAAGAGGATACGCCTTGAAGACCCGTGCCGCCGTCCTCCATGCCAGCCCCGTCGCCGCCCCCTATGCGCAATCGAAGCCTCTCCGGATCGAGGAGGTCGAGCTCGCCCCGCCCGGCATGGGCGAGGTGCTGGTCAAAGTGCGGGCCGCCGGGCTCTGCCATTCCGACCTCTCGGTGATCGACGGTAACCGGCCGCGCCCGGTGCCGATGGTGCTCGGCCATGAGGCCGCCGGCGAGGTCGAGGAGGTCGGCCCGGGCGTCACCGACCTCAAGAAAGGCGACCGGGTCATCATGGTCTTCGTGCCGTCCTGCGGCCATTGCGCGCCCTGCAGCGAGGGCCGCCCTGCCCTGTGCGAGCCCGGCAATGCCGCCAATGGCGTAGGCGAGCTGATGGCGGGGGGGCGCCGGCTCTCGCAGAACGGCAAGCCGGTGAACCATCATGTCGGCGTCTCCGCCTTCGCCGAGCATGCGGTGATGTCGCGGCATTCGCTGGTCAAGATCGAGGCCGATATCCCGCACGAGATCGCCGCGCTGTTCGGCTGCGCCGTGCTGACCGGCGTCGGTGCCGCCGTGAACACCGCCAAGGTCCGTGCCGGCGAAACAGTGGCCGTGGTCGGGCTCGGCGGCGTCGGGCTTTCGGCTCTGCTCGGGGCCGCCGCCTGTGGCGCTGCCCGCGTCATCGCCGTCGACCTCTCCGACGAGAAGCTCAAGATCGCGCGCGAACTCGGCGCCACCGACACCTTCAACGCCGGCGCGCCGGATGTCGTCGAGGCGATCCGTGCCGCCACGAAGGGCGGCGTCGACCACGGCCTCGAAATGGCCGGTTCGGTCAAGGCGCTCGAACTCGCCTACCAGATCACCCGGCGCGGCGGCACGACCACCACTGCCGGCCTCGCCAACCCCGCCCATACGATGTCGCTGGCGCCGGTGCGGCTCGTCGGCGAGGAGCGGACGCTGAAGGGCTCCTATGTCGGCTCCTGCATCCCGGTGCGCGACATTCCCCGCTTCATCGACCTCTATCAGCGCGGCCGGCTGCCGGTGGACAAGCTCTGGACCAGCTCGAGCTCGCTCGACGGCATCAATGAGGGCTTCGACGCGCTGCACGAAGGCCGCACGATCCGGCACATCATCCAGATGTGAGGCTTACTCGGCAGCTTGGCCGCCAGCCATTGCGGCGCGAGGGGCGAGCGCGGTGGCGAGCGCCGCCGTCAGCATCAGAGCGACCGCCGTCAGCGCAAGCGCCGCGAAACCGGCACGGGCGTAGAGCGGCCCGAATGCGGTCGTCCCGACGAAGAGCGCGAGATAGGTGACGCCGCTGTTGAGGCCCATGATCGCGCCCCGGCGGGCAGGATCGAGCGCGGCCAACCTGAGGATCAGCACGTTCAGCGCCGCATGGTTGGCCATGCCCCAGCAGAACACTACGGCAAGCAGCGCGGGATACGAACTCGCGACCAGGCTCATCAGCAGGTAGACGCAGCCGACCACCGCGAAGAACAGCGGCAGCAGCCGGGCCGGGCCGAGGCGATCGATCCAGCGATCGAGAAAGGCGGTAGCCCCGAAGCCGAGGCCGTAGCAGAGGGCGAGCAGGCCGGCAGCGCTGACCGGCAGATCCAGCGTCCGGTGCAGATGGTCGCCGACATAGGCGTAGACGCCGTAGAACGAGGCCATGAAGGCGGCGCAGGCGAGGAGCAGCGGCGCGATGCCGGGAACACGCAAGGCGGAGAGTGGCGATGGCGCAGCGCGGCCGGCCGCACTGCCGCCAGCAGTGAGCTGCGAGGTTCCGGCGCCAGCCGCCAGGCCTGCTATGACGACGATGCCGTAGACCATGCGCCAGCCGAGCAAGTCGGCGATCACCGCCGAGAGCGAGACGCCCGCGACCATGCTCAGCGTCCAGCCGAACAGGACGACGCCGAGCGTGTCGCTTTCGCGGCCGGGCGGCGATGCCAGCGCGGCGAGCGTGTAGATCGCGGGGAGCGCGACGCCGGCGGCGAGTCCGGCCAGCAATTGCGCGCCGATAAAGGCCGGCAGGACCGGCGCCGCGCCGCTCGCCGCGAGCGCGGCGAGAAAGGCCAGCAGCGCATAGCGCAGCATGCGCCCCGGCCCGAAGCGGTCGATCAGCCCGGCGAGCAGAAGCGCGCTCGCCGCCGTGCCGATGCCGAAAGCGGCAGAAGCGGTCATCACCGCCGGCACGTCGCTGGCGAAGCTCTCCGCCACCCGGGGTGCGATCGGGCCGAGCGCGAGGGAGTTCGCGCCAACCAGCCCGATGCACAGGCAGAGCGCATAGGCGGCCGCCGGAACCCGAGAGGTGATTTGATCTGAATTCGCCATTTCGGCAAAATGACCGAACTGCATTCCGGTTCAATCGGAGAACATCGAATGCTGGAAAAAACAGATGGCGTTCGGCGCGGCCGCACCTCCGAGCGCGAGCTCGATGCGATGGACCGAAAGCTATTAGGCGTTCTCGTAGAGGATGCGACGACGAGCTACGCCGAACTCGGCGAGCGCGTGGGCCTGTCGCCGCCGGCGGCGCATGAACGGGTGAAGCGCCTGCGGCGCTCCGGCGCGATCAAGCGGATCGCGGCGCTGATCGAACCGGAGGCCACCGGCAAGACGCTGCTCGCCTTCGTCCATGTCGACACCACCGGCTGGGGCAAGACGACGACGCTGCTGGCGATCGAAGCGCATCCCGAGGTCGAGGAGATCCATTCGGTCGCCGGCGACACCTGCATGCTGCTGAAGGTCCGCACCGAGAGCACGCATGCGCTCGAAGGCCTGCTGGCGAAGATCTACGACGTGCCCGGCGTCACCGCGACGCGCAGCTATGTCGTGCTCTCGACTTATCTGGAGCGGCCGGTGCAGCCGGGCATCACCGCGGAATGGCCCGGGCGGGTCAAGGATCCGCGGACGCCGGGCGGCACAACAAAAGGCTGAGCCGGAACCTCAGCCGAACAGGGCCGGATTGACCACCGGACGCGGTCCGACCGGCACCTTTAGTTGGTGCAATCGGATCGGCTGATGCAGGAGATGGCCGCGCCCGTCGCGCTCCGACAGGGTTTCGAAACGCGCCTGCAGCTTGTCGCGCGCCGCCACCGCCTGCTCCAGGCGCGCAGGATCGGCGGCGACCGCACGCGCGACGAAGGCGGCGAGATCGGGGAAGGCCTCGATCCGATCGAATTCGATGCGGCGCTGCTCGCTGACGACGCCGCGACGCATCGCCCTGACGATTGCATCCTGGGCCGCCTGACGAACCTCGGTCTCGTCCTCGATCAGGCGCAGCGCATCGAAGAAGGTGCCTTCCGAAAGCGGCTCGACGACGATGACGGTGCCGCCCTTGCCGACGACGCGGGCGGCCTCCTCCAGCGCCGGAAGCATCTCCGGGACCGGCACGTGATGCAGGCTGTTTAGGAAGATCGCCACATGCATGGAGGCATCGCCCCAGGGCAGATGCAGCGCGCCGGCCTTGTGGAGCTGCGCCTTGGGCACGAGCGCGCGCGCCGCTTCCAGCGCCGCCTCGTCGGGATCGACGCCGGCCATGCGAGCGCCACGCTCGGCCAGCGCATGCAAGAGATGCCCCCGGCCGCAGCCGATATCGAGGATGCGGCGATCCTGCAGGGGCGCCAGCAGCGCTGCGAGAATGTCGACGGTGTCGCCAGCCGGCCGGGTGCCCATGTCGGTCATTGGATACGCGGCCGGCATGCCGGCGCAAGACCCGATTTCGGGGGATCCTGCGCCGGGGAGCTCAAGGGCCGGGCTCAGCCGTGCTTGTGCACGATGGTCTTGGTGACCGCGAACTCCTCGAGCGCCATGAAGCCCTTCTCGCGGCCATGGCCGCTCTTGCCGGTGCCGCCGAAGGGCAGCTCGATGCCGCCGCCGGCGCCATAGCCGTTGATGAAGACCTGGCCGGCCCGGACGCGCTTGGCGACACGCTGCTGGCGCCCGCCATTGCCGGTCCAGACGCCGGCGACGAGGCCATAGTCGGTGGAGTTGGCGAGCCGGACGGCATCCTCCTCGTCCTCGAAGGAGAAGGCGGCGAGCACCGGGCCGAACACCTCTTCCTGCTCCAGCCGGTTGCCGCGCGGCACCTGGCCGAACAGGGTCGGCGTCACATAGAAGCCGCCATTCGGCACGCCCTGGGCGATCGCGCCCTCGGCGAGAACCGGGATGCCCTGCTCGCGGGCCTGGTCGATGAAGCTCTGCACCCGGCCACGCTGCTTGGCGTTGATCACCGGGCCGCAATCGAGGTCCATCTCCGGCGTGCCGGCGCGCAGCTTGGTGAACTCCTTGGCGACGGCGCCGATGAAGTCGTCATAGACGTTCTTCTGGACGAGCACGCGGCTGCCGGCCGAGCAGGTCTGCCCGGTGTTCTGGACGATGGCCTTGCAGACGGTCGGGATCGCGGCGTCGAAATCGGCGTCGTCGAAGATGATCTGCGGAGACTTGCCACCGAGCTCGAGCGTGCAGGTGATGAAATTGTCGGCGCAGGCCTTCTGGATGATCTGACCGACCTGCGGCGAACCGGTGAAGGAGATGAAGCCGACGCCGGGATTGCGGCAGAGCGCCTCGCCCGCCTCATGGCCGCGGCCGGTGACGATGTTGATCGCACCATCGGGGAAGCCGACTTCCGAGGCGAGTTCGGCGAGCCGCAGCGCGCTCTGGCAGGCATCCTCGGCCGGCTTCAGCACGACCGCATTGCCCATGGCCAGCGAAGCGGTCAGCGAGCGGCCAATCATCTGGGCCGGATAGTTCCAGGGCAGGATATGGCCGGTCACGCCATAGGGCTCGTGGACGACGTTGACGCTGTAGCCGTTGAGGAACGGGATGATGTGGCCGTGCACCTTGTCGGCGGCGCCGCCATAGAACTCGAAATAGCGCGCGGTCGCCTCGATATCCGCCCTGGCCTGCGCCATCGGCTTGCCGGTGTCGCGCGCCTCGATCTTCGCCAGCTCCTCGAAATGGTCCTGGACCTTGAGGGCGAGCTTGGAGATCAGCCGGCCGCGCTCGGCGGCTGTGAGCTTGCCCCAGGCACCCTCATAGGCGGCCTGCGCCGCCTTCACCGCATCGTCGATATCCTGCGCGTCGCCGCAGGCGATGCGGGTGAACTCCTCGCCGGTCGCCGGGGCGAGCACCGCCATGGTCTCGCCGGTGCGGCCGGCCACATAGCGGCCGTTGATGAAATGCTGGGTCATGTAAAATCCTTCCAAGTCCTGCGAGGCATGTCCTGTGAGGCGAGCCCCGACCTGTGGCGTCCCTTGTGAGGGATCGTCAGGGATAGGGATAGTCGGCCATGCGATCGGACGCCTTGCGCTTGCCGCACGACGAATCGCTGCGGGCAGTAAAAGGCCGCCTCCCTCGCCCGCCCTGCCCGGCTCGGGAAAGGAGCTTGCGCCCGGCCCTCAATGCAGCCCGGCCGCAGCGAGCGAGCTCGCGGCAAGCGCAGCCTCGCTGACCTCGCCACGCTCGATAGCATAGGCTTTCTCGGCGAAATTGCGCAGCAGGCTCGGATTGGATTCGGTGATCAGCAGGGCGATGTCGGGATGGCTGTCGCGCAAGGTCCGCAGCGCCGCCGCATAGCGGTTCGCGAGAACCGGCGCCAGCCCCTGGAAGGGCTCGTCCAGCAGGATCACGCGACTGCCGACCATCAGGGCCCGCGCCAGCGCCGCCATCTTGCCCTGACCGCCGGAGAGGCCCGCCGCCGGCCGGTGACGCAGCTCGGCGAGCTCCGGCAGCACGGCATAGATGCCCTCCAGCCGGCGTGCGATCTCGGCCGCCGGCAGCTTCATCACCTCGGCCGGGAGGCGAATATTCTCCTCGATGCTGAAGCTCGAGAACAGCCGCCGGTCCTCCGGCGCGTAGCCGATGCCGAGGCGCGGGCGCAGATGCGCCTTGACGCTGTCGAGCGGGCGCCCATCGAAGCTGATCGCGCCCTCCGTCACCTTCATGAAGCCCATGATGGCGCGCAGCAGGCTGGTCTTGCCGGCGCCATTGCGGCCGATCAGGGCCACGGTCGCTCCCTCGGCCAGCGACAGGTTCGCGCGGCGCAGCACCTGCACGCCCTCGATCTCGGCTGACAATCCCTTGATCTCCAACATGATCAGACTCCCACTCCGATCACGGTCTCGCGCACTTCGGGATGGTTCAGGATCTCCTCGGGCGAGCCTTCGAGCGCGATCCTGCCGCCGGACCAGACGGCGACGCGGCTGGCATAGCGGGCGACCACGTCCATATCGTGCTCGACGAAGATCGCCGTGGTGGCGCGGGCGTCGAGGGCGCGCGTCAGCGTGTCCATGACCTCGAATTTCTCCGTCGAGGAGACGCCGCTGGTCGGCTCGTCCATGAAGATCAGCTTCGGCTCGAGCGCGAGTGCAACAGCAATGTCGACGAGCTTGCGCATGCCCTCCGGCAATTCGCGCACGATGCGTCCGCCGATCGCCTTCAGCCCGACCATGTCGAGCAGCTCCCACATCTCCTGAGCCTTGGGATGGCGCTCCATCACCAGGAAGGGCGACCAGGAGCCCTCACGGGCGGAGAGCGCGAGGAGCAGGTTGTCGATCACCGTGTTGTCGAGAAAGAGCTGCGGGATCTGGAAGGAACGGCCGATGCCGAGCCTGGTGATGGCACGCGGCGAGAGCGCCGTGATGTCCTGCCCCGCGAAGACGACGCGGCCGGATTGCGGCTTGAGATAGCCGGTGCAGAGATTGATGAAGGTGGTCTTGCCGGCGCCATTGGGGCCGATGATGGCGATACGCTCATTGGCCGAGACCTTGAGCGAGGCGCCGTTCGCCGCCTGGACGCCGCCGAAGCGCAGATTGAGGTCGCTCGCCTCGAGGATGATGCTCATCGCCCGCCCTCCTTGCGGCGCGAGCCGGTGGCGATGCCATAGAGTCCGGCCGGCGCGAAGAAGATGATGACGAGCAGCATGACGCCGAGCACGGCATGCCAGGTCTCGGGCGCGTAGACCGCCGCATAGCCGCGGATGATCTGGAACATCAGCGCCCCGAGGAAGGGCCCGGCGACGCCGCCTATGCCGCCGAGAATGGCGATGAAGACGAACTCGCCGGAGCGCACCCAATAGGCCAGCTCCGGCGTGACATGGCCGGAGACCAGGGCGATGACCGCGCCTCCCAGGCCCGCCAGCAAGCCCGAGAGCAGATAGGCGCCGAACAGCACCCTGCGCGGGGAGACGCCGAGATATTCGAGCCGCGTCTCGTTCGACTTGATCGCCTCCAGCGCCTTGCCGCCGGGGGAGACCAGATAGCGGGCGACGAAGAGCGCCGCGACGAGGCAGAGGCCGAGCGTGATATAGAAGATCCAGAGCTCGAACTGCTCGCGGCCAAACTCCATCCCCGCGAGCGTCGGGCGCGGCACGCGCTTGCCGTCGGCGCCGCCGGTGATCGGGAAGAGCTTCTCCAGAAGCGAAAAGAACACCATCGAGATGGCGAGGTTGAGCATGCCGAAGAAGATCGCCCGGTAGCGGACGATGAACAGGCCGACGATGGCTGCGAGCAGGCCGGATGCCGCGGTCGCGACCGGGATCAGGATCAATGCTTCATGGCCGAGCCGGGCCGCCGCCATGAAGGCGACGGCATAGGCGCTGAACGAGAAGAACAGGCCGTGGCCGAAGGAGACCTGGCCGGCGCGCAGCAGCACCATGATGCCGAGCGCCGCCAGCCCCTCGCAGAGCGCGACGGTCAGGATCACCGTCGACCAGGGCGAGAACAGCGGGAAGACGGCGAGCGCGATGAGCAGCGCGAGGCCGAGGACGAGCTGGCGCGCCATCACACCTTCCTCGTCTGCACGGTCGAGAACAGGCCCTGCGGACGCACCAGCAGCACCAGCATCATGATGAGATAGGGGATCAGCACGTCGAACTCCGGCGCGAAATAGACCGCGACGGAGCGCCCGAGGCCGATCAGCAGGGCCGCGACCGCCGCGCCCTCGATGCGCCCGAGCCCGGCTGTCGCGGCGACCGCGAAGGAGAGCACCAGCGTGCCAGCCCCGATGCCGGGGGTCAGCGAGGTGGTGGCGGAGGCGAGAGCGCCGCCGAGCGCCGCCAGCGAGGCGCCGATGATGAAGGTGATGAGGTAGACGCGGGCCGCGTCGATGCCCATCGCCGTCGCGGCCTCGCGGTCCTGCGTCACCGCGACGATGGCGCGGCCGAAACTCGTCCGGCGCAGGAAGAAGCGCAGGCCGGCGAGCACTGCGAGCGCCACCAGCGGCATCAGGATGAGCTGGTACTTGGTGTAGTAGATGCCGAAGACCTCGACCGTGCCGAGCCAGTTCATCGGCGCATTGGCGAAATAGGGCTGCACCCCGAACACCACCTTCTGCGCGTCCTCCAGGATCATGAAGACGGCGAAGGTGACGATCAGCTGCAGCACCTCCTCCTTGCCGTAAACCCGGCGCAGCAGGACGATCTCGACGAGGCCGCCGACCACGGTGCCGACCAGCGCCGCGGCGACCAGCAGAAAGGGAAAGGCGAGCCAGGCGGGCAGGCCCATCGCGCCCATGGCGAGAACGCCGGCGGCGGCCACATAGGCGCCGATCGCGTAGAACGAGCCATGGGCGACGTTGATGATGCCGAGTACGCCGAAGATCAGCGAGAGTCCGACCGCGACCAGGAAGATCAGCGAGCCATAGGCCAGGCCGTCCAGCGCGGCGAGAAGAAGCATTTCAATGGGCATGCAGACCGTTCTTCAGAAACTGATTCAAGTGCCTGAGAGGCTGATTCAACCAAGCCCCTCGCCGTCATCCCGGGCGACCGGAGCGAGACCCGGGATCCATTCCCGATATCTCCAATCGATGATCGGGCATGGGTCCCGGATCGTCGCGGCTTTGCCGCGCGTCCGGGACGGCCAGGGTGAGGAACCGCCTCACTTCGCGTAGTCGAAGGTCTCGATCGACTTGTCGTTGACCAGGGCCTGGGTCGCCTTGGCGAACCAGTCGAGCGACTTCTCGCCGACCGGCGTCGTCACCAGCTTGCCGGGATAGAGCGCCATCTTGTCGTAGACCGCGAACGGGTATTCGGGCACGCGCTTGGTCGTGCCGAGCATCTGGTCCTCCAGCCCCTGATGGTCCGCGCGGATGGTGATCGTGCCGGTCAGCGACTTGAACTCCAGCCCCTCGAAGGCGGCGATGACCTGCTCCTTGCTCGGCCATTTGCCGCCGGTCGACGCCCCGGCCTTCTCATAGGCCTTGGCAAGGCCGGTCAGGGCCTGCTGCATGTGGAAGGTCGGGTAGATCGGATAGACGCCGGTCTTGTCCTTGTACTTCTTGACGAAGGCCTGCATCTCCGGGGTGTTCTTGGTCTTCGGGTGCAGCCAGTAATGGTCGCCGCGAGCGCCGACGATGACGCCTTCCGGCAGCACGTTGCCGAGCCGCTCCAGCGAGCTTTCGGCCAGCGGCAGCACGAAGGTCGACTGCTTCAGGAGGCCGCGCGCCGCAGCCTGCTGCACGAAGGTATCGAGGTCGCCGCCCCAGGAAGTCGAGAGCACGACATCGGGCCGCAGCGCCGAGAGCCTGGTGATCTCGGTCGAGAAATCAGGCGCGCCGAATTTCGGGAAGAGCTCGGCGACGACCTTCACATCGGGCTTCAGCGCCTTCAGCCCGGCCTGGAACAGCGCCCAGGATTCGCGGCCCCAGGCGTAGTCCTGGTTGACCACTGCGATCGACTTGAAGTCGGGCTTGACCTTCATCAGGTAGAGCAGCGTCGCCATCATCTCGGCGCCGGCATGCCCTTGCGTGCGGACGGAATACTTCCACTTGCCGTCCTCGAAGATGGTCTGCGTGCCGCAATCCCACATCACGTTGACGACCTTGAGGTCTTCCGCGACCGGCGCGAGCGCGTTGCAGGAGCCGGACGAGATCGCGCCCAGCATGACCTGCGCGCCCTGCTCCTGCACGACGCGGCGATATTCGGAGAGAAGCTGGTTGGTGCCGGCGCCCTCGTCGACATAGACCGGCTTCACCGGCACGCCGAGAATGCCGCCCTTGGCGTTGAGTTCCTCGATCAAGAGGTCGGCGGCGTTCCTGCCGGGCACGCCGAACACCGAGGCCGGGCCGGACAGGAAGGTCGCGATGCCGACCACGAGCTCTTTCGGCTTGTCCTGCGCCAGCGCCGGCAGCGACGCCAGCACGCCAGCCAGGACGGCACCCGCCGCCGCCAGTTTCATCCTCACCATGATCTCCTCCCTGATGTCCGCAGAACGGGCATGGCGCTCTTTTGCGGCGCCTGAACCATGGCGGAAGGGGCGCATAGGCGCGCCGAGGTCACAAGTAGGATAAAGCGATGAAGCCCATAGCGATTTTCTATAGTCGCTCGCCCGCACCGCGAGCCGGCAGCGCTATGGCCCCCATCGCAAAAGACTATTTGACTTCGCCCTGCCGAACGGCGCGTCTCGCCCGAAACGGAAGGCGGACCAAATCACGATGGCGGATGCTCTCGAAGGAATCCTGGTGGTGGCCCTGGAACAGGCGGTGGCGGCGCCGATCGCCAGTTGCCGCCTCGCCGATGCCGGAGCACGCATCATCAAGCTCGAACGGGCCGAGGGCGATTTCTCGCGCGGCTATGACGACTATGCCGAGGGCCTTTCCTCCTATTTCGTCTGGATCAACCGCGGCAAGGAATCCTGCCGGGTCGACCTCAAGGACCCGAACGACCTCGCTCTGGTCGAGACGATGCTCGGCGAGGCCGATGTCTTCGTCCAGAACCTCGCGCCCGGCGCTACCGGCCGGCTCGGCATCGGCTCGGCCGAGCTGCGCCAGCGCTATCCAAAGCTGATCACCTGCGACATTTCCGGCTATGCGCCGGGTACGCCGCACTACACCCGCAAGGCCTACGACCTCCTGATCCAGGCCGAGGCGGGCCTCTCGGCGATCACCGGCAGCGAGAACTCGGGGCCGATGCGGATCGGCGTCTCGATCGCCGACATCGCCACCGGCAACGCCGCCTATGCCGCGATCCTGGAGGCGCTGCTGCGGCGGGCGCGCACCGGCCAGGGCTCGCAGATCCAGCTCTCGCTGTTCGACACGATCGCCGACCTGATGAACGTGCCTTATCTCACCCGGCGCTATGGCGGGATCGAGCCGCCGAAGCTCGGCCTCGCCCATCCCTCGATCGCGCCCTATGGCGTCTTCCGGCTGGCCGATGCCGAGGTGCTGCTGGCGGTGCAGAGCGAGCCGGAATGGCGCATCCTCGCCCGCGAGGTGCTGCGCGACGAGGCCCTCGCCGACGATCCGCGCTTTGCGAGCAATGTCCTGCGCGTGCGCAACCGCGCCGCACTCGACGCGGCGATCCAGGTCATCCTCGCGCCGCGCAGCTTCGCCGAGACGACCGCCGCGCTCGACAAGGCGCGCATCGCCTATGGCACCGTCTCGCATGTCGGCGACCTGATCAGCCATCCCGCCGCGACGGCGCTGCCGGTCGAGACGCAGAACGGGCCGGTCGAGGTGCTGGCGCCGCCGGCGATCGTCGACGGCAAGCGCACCGTGATGCGGCGCGTGCCGGCGCTCGGTGAGCACGAAGCGGCGCTGCGCCGGGAATTCGCGCCCAAGGCAGCGCGCACGGCCTGAGTTGATCCGATGACGCAGCACGACCACAGCGAAATCCGCGACGCCGTCGCCAGGCTATGTGCCGATTTCCCCGGCGAGTACTGGCGCAGGCTCGACCGCGAGATGGCCTATCCCACGGAGTTCGTGACCGCGCTGACGCAGAGCGGCTTCCTCTCGGCGCTGATCCCGGAGGCTTATGGCGGCGCCGGCCTCCCTCTCTCGGCTGCTGCGGTGATCATGGAGGAGATCCAGCGCCAGGGCTGCAACGGCGCCGCCTGCCATGCCCAGATGTATGTGATGGGCACGCTTTTGCGCCATGGCTCCGACGCCCAGAAGCAGCAACACCTGCCGAAGATCGCTTCGGGCGAACTCAGGCTGCAGGCCTTCGGCGTCACCGAGCCGACAAGCGGCACCGACACCACGGCCCTGCGTACCACCGCAAGGCGCGAGGGCGACCACTACGTCGTCAACGGCCAGAAGATCTGGACGAGCCGGGCGGCGCAATCCGATCTGATGCTGCTGCTGGCGCGGACGACGCCGCGCGATCAGGTGCAAAAACGCACCGACGGGCTCTCGGTCTTCATCCTCGACATGCGCGAGGCGCTGAAGGCCGGCCTCACCATCCGACCGATCCGGACGATGATGAACCACGCCACCACCGAGGTGTTCTTCGACAATGTCCGGGTGCCGGCGGAGAACCTCATCGGCGAGGAAGGCAAGGGCTTCCGCTACATCCTCTCGGGCATGAATGCCGAGCGCATCCTGATCGCCGCCGAATGCGTCGGCGACGCGAAATGGTTCATCGAGAAAGCGTCGGCTTACGCGAAGGAGCGGCAGGTCTTCGGCCGGCCGATCGGCCAGAACCAGGGCATCCAGTTCCCGATCGCGAAAGCCTACGCCAATATGCGCGCCGCCGAGCTGATGGTCCGCGAGGCGATCTCCCTCTACGAGGCTGGCGAGAACCCGGGCGCCGAGGCGAACATGGCCAAAATGCTCGCGGCCGATGCCTCCTTCGAGGCGGCCAATGCCTGCATCCAGACCCATGGCGGCTTCGGCTTCGCCGAAGAATACGATGTCGAGCGCAAGTTCAGGGAGACGCGGCTCTATCAGGTCGCGCCGATCTCGACCAACCTGATCCTGTCCTATCTTGCCGAGCATGTGCTCGGCATGCCGAGATCGTATTGAAGACAACGACATCGACCATCGCCCGCGGGGGGAACCCCTCTCATGGAAGGAGAGGGGCAGGGGTGAGGTGTTCGGACTGGAAACGTTGGCTTGAACGCAGCCGCGCGGTGAGCGCTCGCCGAACTGGTCACAGGGCCTGCACCTCACCCTGCCCTCTCCTTCCAGCAGAGGGTTCCCCGCGCCCTTCCTTGCAGGGAACATCATGAACATCGACCAGCTCAAATCCTGGATCGGCAAGACGGCAGAGGCTTCCGACCTCGTCACCCCGCGGCTCGTCGCCAGCTACGAGGCAACGTTTGCCCCTCACCTGGCACCATACCCGCAAGGTGAGGCGCCGCTCGCCCTGCACTGGTGCCTCGCTCCGCCGATCGCGCCGATGGCCGCGCTCGGGGAGGACGGGCACCCGGCCAAGGGCGGTTTCCTGCCGCCAATCCCCTTGCCACGACGGATGTGGGCCGGTGGGACGATCGAGACGATCGCTCCCTTGCAGACCGGCGACGAAGTCACGCGCCGCTCGCACATCGCCGATATCGCCTACAAGGAGGGACGCAGCGGGCCGCTCTGCTTCGTCGCCGTCGACCATGAGCTCGTCACGCCGCGTGGCGTGGCCCTGCGCGAGCGCCACAACATTGTTTATCGGCAAGCCGCGCAGCCGGGCACTGAACCAGCAAGCCCCGCGCCGGCCGAACCTCGCCCTGCCGACCTGACCTGGACGGTCGAAGCCTCGCCGGTGCTGCTGTTCCGCTATTCGGCGCTGACCTTCAACGGCCACCGCATCCATTACGACCAGCCCTTTGTCACCGGGGTCGAGGGCTATGCCGGCCTCGTCGTGCACGGCCCGATCCAGGCGACGCTGATCATGAACATCATCGCGACGCTTTCCGGCGGCGAACCGATCCGGCTCGACTATCGCGGCCTCGCCCCGCTGATCGCCGGCGAGCCCTTCGTGGTGAAGGCGAAGCGGCTCCCGGACGGGGCGATCGCCGCCTGGACGGAGGGCGCTGACGGGCGGGTGCGGATGGAGGGCGTGAGCCGCTGAAGCGAGCCATTTCATAAGACAGAGAGAACCGCCGCGCGAACCCCTCTCCCGGATGGGAGAAGGGTTTCCCGCGCTCCTCCGTCAGCTGGCTCGCTGCACAGCCATCTTCTGCGATGTCACGGTCCTGCCATGGTGCTAGCGTCTGTCGCAGCACCTCGCTTCAGGAGCCGACGATGGACCGCGCCCCCCGTTTCAGCCGCCGCGACACGCTCAAGGCTGGAGCGGCGATCGCCGCCTCGGCCGCCCTGCCCGCCCCGCTCGCGGCGCAGGCCCCGGCGCGCCTGAAACTCAGGCTGCTCGAAACCACCGATCTGCACGTCAATGTCGTACCTTACGACTATTTCCGCGACTCGCCGGACGACACGGTCGGCCTTGCCAAGACCGCGAACCTGATCAAGGCGGCGCAGGCGGAAGCCAGGAACAGCCTGCTCTTCGACAATGGCGATTTCCTGCAAGGCTCCTCGCTCGGCGACTATGTCGCCTACAAGAAGGGGCTGAAGGCGGGCGAGACCCATCCGATGATCGCCGCGATGAACGCCCTGCCCTATCAGTGCGGCACGCTCGGCAACCATGAGTTCAATTACGGGCTCGACTTCCTCGAGCACGGCCTCGCACGCGCCGAGTTCCCGATCGTCTGCGCCAATGTCGACCGGGTCGGCGGCGGCACGCTGATCGAGCCCTGGCGCATCTTCGAGCAGAGCTTCGAGGACGAGGCGGGGGCGAAGCATGTCCTCAACATCGCGGTGATCGGCTTCGTGCCGCCGCAGATCATGCAATGGGACAAGGCCCATCTCGATCGCAAGGTAACCGCGACCGACATCGTCGAAGCCGCGCAGAAATACCTGCCGGAGATCGCGCTCGCCCATCCGGACCTGACGATCGCGCTCTGCCATTCCGGCATCGCCGGTGGCGAGCGCCGGGGCGGCGAGGAGAATGCGGCGCTGCATCTTGCGAAGCTCGACGGCATCGACGTCATCCTGACCGGGCACCAGCATCTGGTCTTCCCCGGAGCGAAGGCCTTCGACGGCATCGCCGGCGTCGACAACAAGAAGGGTTCGCTGCATGGCAAGCCGGCCTGCCAGCCCGGCTTCTGGGGCTCGCATATCGGCATCCTCGACCTCGAACTGGAGAAGCGCGAGGGCGGCTGGAAGATCGCGGACTTCAAGGTCGATCCCAGGCCAATCTTCGAGCGCACGCCCGACCGCAAGATCGTGCCGAAGGCGCAGGCCGAAGCCGCGATCCTCGCCACGGTGAAGGCTGATCACGAGGCGACGCTGGACTATATGCGCGAGCCGGTGGGCGCGACCTCGGCGCCGATCACCAGCTTCTTCGCTTTGGTCGCCGACGATCCTTCGGTGCAGATCGTCGCCGACGCGCAGCTCGCCTATGCCAGGCCGCTGATGGCGCAGACGCAGTACAAGGACCTGCCGATCCTCTCTGCCGCCGCCCCCTTCAAATCCGGCGGGCGCGGCGGTCCAGGCTTCTTCACCGACATCCCGGCCGGCCCCCTGGCGATCAAGAACGTCGCCGACATCTATCTCTATCCGAACACCGTGCAGGTCGTGAAAGTCACGGGTGCGCAGTTGCGCGAATGGCTGGAGCGCTCCGCCGGCATCTTCAACCGCATCGACGTCGCAAAGTCTGAAGAACAGCCGCTGATCAATACGGGCTTCCCGGCCTTCAATTTCGACGTGATCGACGGCGTCAGCTACCGGATCGACGTGACGCAACCCTCGCGCTACGACCTCGACGGCAAGCTGGTGGCGCCAGACGCGCGGCGCGTCGTCGACCTCGCCTTTCAGGGCAAACCGGTCGACGAGAAGGCACAGTTCCTCGTCGTCACCAATAATTACCGTGCCTCGGGCGGCGGCAATTTCCCGGGGACCAAGACGACCATCGTGCTGGAAGCGCCGGACCTCAACCGTGACGTGGTGGTGCGCTACATCCTCGACAAGAAGACGATCGACCCGACGGCCGACGGCAACTGGTCGCTCGTGCCGCTGCCGGCCAACGTCAACCTCACCTTCCCGACCTCGCCCGCCGCAGCGAGCCAGAAGCCGGAGGGGCTGAAGGCGCAGGCCGTGGGCGATGCCGGCGAAGGGTTTGTTAAATACCGGCTGGGCGGCTGACAGCGGCCTTTTTCTAGAACCTGCCCTTGAGGGCATGGTCCCTGGTGCGCTCGCCGATCGCGGCGGAATAGGCGATGCCAACCGTGGTCGAAGCGGTGGCGCGCCAGTCGAGCCCGGCCTCGGCGACGAGGGCATTGCGGTCGATCGGCGCCGCGTAGACGCTGGCCGGGGTGGCGCCGGCGACGAACGCGGTCAGCGCCTGCGGGGTGAGATCGCCAAAGCCGTAGCGCCAGCCGACGAGGCCGCGGGCAAACAGCGGCATCGCCCCGAGCTGCGCCTCGGCCCGCAGGCCGAGCGTGGTGAAGCCGAGCGACTGGTCCTGCGAGGCGACCCGCAGCGCCGCCGCCCCGCCCTGCTCGATCGCCGAACCGGAGGAGACCCGCAGCAAGGCGAGCTGGGCGAAGGGCTCGAGTGCAAAGCCCTGGAAGCGGAAGGCGTAGCCGAGCTCGGCGAAGGCTTGCAGCACGTCGGTGTCGCGCTCCGAGCGCAGCGTGTTGCCAAAACCGCGGATCAGGACCTGGCGGGTCAGATTGGTCTCGCCGAAGGAGTAGCCGACGCCGCCGTCGAGCCGCCAGTTGCCATGGCGCGCCCCGGCATAGAGCAGGAGATGGCCGCTCTCGAGCCGGCCGCTCGACAGCCTGGTATCGACGTCGAAATCCGAGCGGGTATAGCCGCCGGCGATGCCGACCCTGAGCGAGCTCAGGCCGCTGTCGTAGAGCTTCATGTCGGCGCC
>JAESGI010000281.1_pt1 | contig 24270 bp, 30 predicted proteins | sample 9269671 | NCBI WGS metagenome assembly JAESGI01 (sample SAMN14515641, study PRJNA621666) | algae metagenome | isolation source: Nostoc indistinguendum CM1-VF10 and co-occurring heterotrophs from gravelly... | place: USA: Clark Mountains, San Bernardino, California | collected 1998-06-05 | reverse complement strand
AGGCAACGGGTATCTCGGCTAGTCCGAAAAACCTTGTCTTTTTCCAAATCGTTGGAGAATCACATTGGTGCTATTTGGTATTTTGTGCATTACTACAACGCATCATTACATCTTTAGCACTACCAACAATGTTTAAAAGTGTAATGAAATACAATTTTATGTGTTGGATGGCTATTATCACGATTATTTTTTTCAACGCCTGCCAGTAGAATTATTTTTGCTCGCAGTGCTATCTGTTAAGGTGTGTTGTGTTTATAGCAATCCGATTTGATTTCTGAATCACTCGTAGAGGTAAGGGACTGGGGATTGGGGACTGGGGACTGGGAAGGAGGAATGAATGTGTACTGAGTTTTGTTCAAAAATCAAATATGAGTCCTATATTTATCAACTGTTGCAGTTAGTTCTGCTCACTCTCGCTCAAAATCAATGCTTTTGGAACTAACTAATCGTGCCACACTCTTATTCCTTTCGTTGTTTTCCAAAACAGCTTTTTACCTGCTTGTATTAGTTTCCCACAATAATGGTTGTTTTATTTCCGCCGCACTGTACTAAAACTTAGTACGAGCGTAATCGTCTTGAAACCGAACAATGTCATCTTCTCCTAAATATTCTCCATTTTGAACTTCAATTAAGACTAAGGGGATCACACCAGGATTTTCTAAACGATGATTTGTACATTGAGGTAAATAAGTAGATTGATTATTAGTCAGCAGTACTTCTTGATCAGCGCAAGTGACTTTTGCTGTACCAGAAACAACGATCCAGTGTTCGCTACGGTGGTAGTGCATTTGCAAGCTAAGGCGGTGACCAGGCTTAACTTCAATCCTTTTAATCTTGTAGCCTGGCTTTTCTTCCAAAATAGTGAAAGAACCCCAAGGTCGCAGTTCCGTTGCAGAAACGGTTTTGTGAGCATCAGATACAGATACGAGTAATGTCGGACCAAGGTGAATCTCTTGAGACTGAACCATAATTCTTTGTCTTTATAACAGAACAGCGTTTGTTTGCTGAACAGTAGTTAGTAATTTGCTCTCGTCAAATTATAGTATTAATTATTTTTCAAAAAGAAAGAATAAACTTTGCGTGTAAATACTTGAAGTAATTGTAAATTTAGCTTTTATGCAATAGTCAAATTGAGTATCTGCGTTACGGTTGAATAAAAGGATCTAAAGTTGACGATTAAAGCAAAAAGGCTTGGTATTTGGATGCCTAAGCCAGAAAGTCACCTCTCTGACTCAGCTACAAAAATGTGCATGAAACGTATGAGCATATTATTTTAACAGTTTGCAGGTTAGTTAGATTAAGAATTGGGAGCTTAGTTCTCTCAACTTAGCTATTAGTAATAATCATAAAGTCTAAGAAATTAGGAGTTAATTTTTATGCCTCTAAACTATGACTAACTATCTCAAAGCCTTATACCTCCGTTTTACAAAGATATCAAAGTTTCGCCCCAAAGCTTTGAACAGTATAACTTTGGATTTTTCGGACAAGTCTAATAATGTATGGATGTATGCATTGCTTTTGGCTATTTTGCAGCATTGATAAAATAATGAAGACTTAGCGCACACGCATTGTGTATATAGGAATCATATTTGATTTCTGAAAAAGTGTACGAGATAATACGGAGAGAGATATCTGTCTAAGAGCGAACAATGATAGACCAGCATCTACAACCTGCGATACCTTCGGTGAGCTTCGCTAACGCAGAACTACAAGAATTTATAGATAATCGCCCGGATGCCCGTGAGGTGAGAAAAGCGTAAGGCAGTGAGCCTCCCCTTTTTTTGGGTGTCACCTGGACTTGGCGCGGCACCTTGGCGTATTTCTCATTGATATACGTTTGTAGCCATTGTTCAGAAACCTGTGCTGCACGAGCAATTCCAGCCAGAGAAATACGTTCTAGGAGCAATCGGTCAATCAGTTCGCGTGTTGCTTGGTCAATCACTTTTTTAGTCGGTTGCTCGACGAACTGTCGTCCGCAATCATAACATTTGAACCGTTGTTTACCGTTGTGGATGCGACCATTCTTAACCGTTTGAAAAGATGCACAAATTGGGCAGGTAGGCATGAGAGGAAACTATCACCAATAAATTCTACTTCTCCATCATTACATCTTTAGCACTACCGTTTTTCGCTTCAGATGAGAAAACTTTCTATCACGCTAATATCCCCTAAGACCAATTTAATACTAAAACGTTCTCCCACATCGCCACTAAACTGCAATTGAATATTTTTGTTAGTGCTTCTAGTTTGCGCTTGCATAATTGTTTCTCCCTCTACTCCTTCAAAGTCAATCACCATAACTTGGAGATTTGGTGGCAGATAAATTTCTCCCCATCTAGGATGCACTTCTACGATAATGTCTATTTGCTGCTCATTCTCTTGAATGAAGCCAACGACTAGAATTACAGATTGACTTATTTCTATTTTTCCTAAATCAATCAGCTTACCTCTACTAATAAAAGAATCATTAGCACCTCTTAAACTCCAATCTGGATTAGCTGTTTGATTATCAAACAAAGTTTCAATTTATTGCCAACCAGCTTCAAAAATATTCTCCACCCATTGCTTTAATTGAACTAAATTCTGATTTAAGTTCAGCGAATTATCAACTACTTCAGCAAATTTAACTTGAGAAAGTTCTTCTAAATACTCTAATAGATTATCTAAAGGTTGCAATTGGTTAATGGGTAATAAATCAGTTTCTACCTGTTTGATAAATCCCAGTAACTTCGCCTCTCTAAATGATTTGCTGATCTGCACAGCTACATAGCCAATTCGATTTGACTGTACTTCTGGCGGCACATAAACAAATTGTGTATCTGACAACACTGGGCGACATTCTAACAAACCCAAGTTTTTTAGCGACAAATCAGCGACATCCATCAGTGTCTGTTGTATGACATTCCAACTATCACTTTTATTTAAGTCTGTCTCAAATCCCATGCAAAGTAGATAATAATTTACGAAAGACACAGACAAAGTATTGAGATAAACTTGTTCCCCTTTTGCTTGCGTGGCTTGTTGTCTGCGTAACTCTTCTGCCCGATGTCTTCCATCCACAGGTATTGGGGCTGAAAATGTTAGAACTTCTCTGATTTTACTCATATTTTTTGCCTGCTAATTAGATTATGTGAAGCATTAAATATATAAATATTCTTGAAATTTATCAGCAAACTTTTTTAGACAACGTTGGTAAAAATTATGTAAAGATGTGATTCCAATGCCCCATTCTGCTGAAATATCTTTCCAGGAAATGCCTGAACATCTTCTTTGAGCTATAGCTTGAAAATTTGCCTCTGGATGATCTTTGATGTGTTCCTTACAAAAATTAATTCTGGGTCAGTTTCTATATATTCCCTTACTTGTTCAAACAAAGACATAGATTGAGATGAGGGTATATTTTCCCAGTGAGATCTGTCGAGATTTATTTCATTTGTTTTGCCGAGAACTTTAGGGATAGCCTCTGGAAAAAAGCGTTTAGTTAATAGCATATTTACCCAAGTCATCACTTCGCCCCGTTCTGAGTCATACTTATTAATATTGTTGTCTTGACAAAGATAGAAAAATAAATTTTGTACTGCCTCATCATAGATATCTTCATAAGCTAGTTGAAATTGACCTTTATAAGGATGAACAAGCTTCCCTGATTGCCAAATAGCATTAATCAGCCTTGTTAAAGCTATCCGCTTTCCCTTGCTTAGGTGCGTGTATTGTTGGGCTGCGATCGCTAATTCTTTAAGCTGTGCATCTAGTTGTTTTCTCCAGTCATTAGTCATAAAAGACCTCGAATCAGAAGGCACCAAGTTGCGAATTCATATATATCTCATGGATTGATCCCAACTTTTACACAAACCAGCCACAATTGTTACAAAACTTTGTGTTTATAAATTTAACTGAGGATTGGGAAGATTTGGCTCGGCGCAACGCCAGATTCTTTCTTTGGTGTTCACGCTGACCTCTTTTTAAATCCGATAGTAATGTTACTATCCTAACTACTCATCCCACTTCACCAGCACCCCATTCACAATCGAAACCCCCCACTGCGGATACTCCACCAATAGTTTTTTGATCACAATCTCCAAAGCCGGATCATCATTCCAACACTCCTGCAAAAAGTCAAACCCCGGATTCTCCCCCGAATTTGCTGCTCGATTTAGTTTCTCCCTTCTTACAGGTCGCGCATTTGCCCTTGCAACAATCGCCTCATGTGACCATTTTTCAGGACTGGGGACAGACGCGGCGGAACTTTCACCCTCATAAAATGTTTTGACTTCTCCACCCAAAACCGAGTTTTCAACCAACAACGAAGCGGGATTACTTGCTTCTGCTTCCTCCTGTGTTTGATTAGCGATCGCTTCCTTGGAAGATTTTTCATTTTGAGCGACGGGCGCGGCGGAACAAGCACCTTCATGAGAGATTGTCGCCTCAACACCACAGTCCTGGCTTTCTCCTATCAACAAAGCAGATTGACTTGGTGCATCATCCACAAGCGCTAACGATGTACATTCATTCGCCGTAGGCGAGTCTTCCTCATTCTCGTTTATTAGAACCCTGCTCAAATAATGAAAGTGATTTACTATTTGTTCAAGAAGTATTAACTAATTTTAGGCTATTAGTTGATAGCCTGGAACAGCCAATATATAGGCATTCTGACCAGAAAGAGCAACAGAAATATTTTTCTGGTAAGAAAAGACAACATACTTTGAAAAGCCAAATGATTGGGATGCCAGAAGGAAAAGATATTGTGGAGGTGCAAGTAGGTGTTCCTGGGCCAACAGCAGATATAAAATTGTTTCGTCAATCTCAAAATAAATTTGATAAATCTCAACCATTTTCAGGTGATAAAGGTTTGGCTTGGAGGTGAAAATATCGCTACTCCTCACAAAAGGAAACCAAAACGAGAACTAACTCAGCAGCAAAAGGATGAGAATAAAGCTTTGTCTAGCAATCGAATATTCATCGAACATTTGATCAGATTACTTAAAATATTTCGGATTGCTTCACAAAGGTTTCGCCTAAAAATTGACATTTACGAGCAGATTATTTTAACAGTTTGCGGATTAGTTAGATTAAGAATTGGTAGCTTGATTCTCCCAACTTAACTATTAGCAATAATCGTAAAGTCTCAAAAATCAGGAGTTAATTTTTATGTCTCTAAACTATCACTAACTATCTCAAAGCCTTATGCCTCCGTTTTTACGAAGATATCAAAGTTTTGCCCCAAAGCTTTGAACAGTCTGGCTTTGGAGTTTTCGGACAAGTCTAATCGACTTGTCGGGCTTGAAAATGAACAACCCGCTTTCAGAGAGAATTTTCTTCGCAGAGATAAAAGTACTGTAACCCATCCCAGTAGACAAAGGCATCCACCGAGAACCATAGGGGTCAGCCGTCCAGCACTCCTGCCACAATTGCGTAACTGAAGGCTTTTGTTGCGATGCCCACAGCATATCTTCGATGGGAATAATCACATGAAGCCGCTTGTACGGTGACTGTGGTTTACTGGTGGCAGACTTTTTGAGCTTGGGTCTTGTAATAGTTGCAGTCATTTTACAATCTCCTGTTATGTTGACGCATGGAAATTTCCCCTAGTGTGATTGCAGGGTTTGGTATTTACATTTAGTTGTCTAAAAAGTCATCAGTACACTGAAAGCCTATTGAGGTTGAGGTTGCCAAAACCGCAACTCGTCTCGGAAATATCTGTCAGTCTTTTTCGATTGCTCCTTCCAACAATCCCAGGCAACCACCACTTCCTCGCCTAAATCCTTTACGACTTCACCCCTCTCGACATACAAAGTGCGGTATAGGTCAGCGTGAGCAACTATAGAACCGATGCCAATAGTGTCTGGTTGAGAGGATGCGTTCTGGAGAGCAGTGATTAAATCAGTCTCTTGGGTGGTCAATTCCGCCCAGTAGTCCTGTTTGATTACCTCATACTCTTGCGCTATTGCCCAATAGTCCTGCCAAGTACACCCCGGTTTAGCTAGCACTGACCTAATATCACTAACCGCCTGGGGCAACATTTCCAATTGTTCGGCTCGATAAGCGATCGCAGTTGGTGTCGGCTCACTCTCCAGAATTATTGCAGCAGCTTCGAGCGCTTGGGTGTTGTTCATTGCGGTGGCCAAGTTTTTCAGTGCCATACCCATCAGCCGTAGACATTCTTGGGCGTTCTCTTTTGGGGGTTCTTGGGCTAGCGATCGCAGATCAATAGCTTTCTCCAAGGCAAGTTTGACCTGTTTGTTCAAGGCTTTGGTAGCCTGTTGCGTCATGGTATTCCCCCACTGTTGCGTTCGCGCAGCGTCTCGTAGAGAGGGACGTTCTTCTACGGCGTGTTCCAAATCCTGAATACGCTGCCTAAGCTGTTGGTTCTCAGCCTCCAGCTTTCTCAACCCTTCCATTTCCGAAAGCCGTCGCTGTAACTGGATATTTTCTTCTTTCTGTTGCTTGAATAGTTGTTGCAGAGATTGGATTTGATCTTGTACCTGGGCTTCTGCTTTAGCAGTGGCTTCTGATTGTAGTCCGATTCTCAATTCCTGGGAAAGTCGCTCTAACTCCTGTTTATGGCGTTCTTCAATAGCAGCGATTGCTTCTGCGTATTCTGGTGGATAACTTGGCTCTATGGGGAATGGGACACTGTGGGCATCTAAATCAGTATTGTTGATCAACAACCTCTCGCCATCAGCAAAGGTGACAATCTGTTGCCAGCGATTTGGTGCGTCTGCCTCAATGGTTCCCTCTTCTTCATACCTTGGATGGGACTGTTGTGAAACTGTGACAATAGCTTTTTGAGGAACCATTGGTTCTTCAATTTTGGGAACCATTGGTTCCTGAATAGATTGCTTTTTGCGTGGAAGTTGAGGAACCACAATATTTGCAGCAGCCGCAAAGTCTGAAACACTTGGGTCAGGGTTATCTTTGAGAGCGATCGCTACAGCTTGTTTTAGTTTCTCTGGTTCCTTGACTAACCGTAGTAACAGACGAGCCTGACGCTCATTTTTGATGTGTCCGCCCAACTCGCCAACTGCGTCTATGACCTTTTTGGCTCCTAGCAATTGGTTGATTCGTCGGTATCCACCCCAGGCGTATAATTCACGCTGGCAGTATTCTGAAAAGTTTTTATATCCAGGTTGCAGGTAAAGCTGTTGTTCCCTCATCAGTAGGATTTCATCTACCGCTTGCCACTCGAATCGGTCTATGGCGGTGAAGGTTTCCTGGATGCTGGTGTTGACAACAGTGTAATCGAGTGCTGTTGTTTGTTCTTTTTCTAGTGTCAGCATTTTTCTTGCCCACTATGGTAAATGCTTGAAAGTGAGGTGTTGCAGTTTAACCAAAGTGAACAACAGCAGCTGATTTGGAGAGTTTTTCCAAAAATGTGTCAGCATTGTAATAAGCTCACTTTGTGATCAACGGATTGAGCAGGCGATCGCTAACTTTGGACGGTGGGCGATCGCTTCTAGTTGTTGTGCTATTTATCTAAAGATAATTTCAGTAGTTACTCCGTTTATTAGTTGCAGAAAATACAGTTAATACATTCGTATACTAATGAGGCAATAACGTTTGCTTTATGCTGACCGCATCATTAGTAGAAAATTTATTCCATCTCTTGCACTAAAGCAGCTTTAACCTCGGCATCAAAATTTACGCCAAGGGCATCAGAAAGCTTACGCAAAGTTTCACGCGGTAAAGACTTTGCATCTTCTGTTTCTATGCGATATAGGTTGCCAACACTCATACCAGCTTGAGCTGCTACCCAAGTTGGGGATAGTCCCTTGGACTCTCTAATCTCTCTAATCCGAGTGCCTAGACCAGGCAAATCAACCGACAAAGTAACTTGCATTAAGTTCATAACTTCACTTCTCCATTAATGTAAGCAAATCATAGCGCTTCTTTCCTCCCTTTTCAAGCTTTACTTATTCAGCTTTAGTTATTCAGTGAGACTTTACAAGTACAACTTATTAAGCTATACTATAGAACATAAGGGCAAGGGAAAGCAAACTGCCTGCACCCGGACGCAACAAAGGGTTTGCACTATCTGAACTTTGACAGCACAATCCAGAGTGACGGCTTGAGGAGCAACCGAGGCACTGGCACAACCAGAGAAGGCGAGGGGTACACAGCCGGAAATGGATTTGCACTTAAATAAATGATTAACAAAAGACGTTAGACGATTAGCTTTTGACGTTGTTAAAGCTGTACACATCGCCCGATACTGCCTTCTACTGTCTTGATAATGCTCTTAGCAAGCAACTAGCTTTGATGGCTACGCCAAATCTTTTTGAGAGCGTTGTGCTAAACCACAACGTTGTTTGCACACATAACAAAGGCAATCGCCCCTCCGACCAAGAAGTAAGCGATCGCCTTTTATCCAACTGAATGGAGATCAATATTATGCCTTATACAACACATACACAGCAAGCAATCCCTACTTCTTCTCGTGAAGAACAAGCCTTAGCCCAAGCAGAACTGTACAACCACATCGAATCCCAAGCCGAAGCTGTAGCCCCAACCCAAGACCCCTTAACTGCTCGTGACCGGCGCATCATTGGCGAGATTATCGAAGTCCAACCCGAATCAGTGCGTACAATCTGGATCGAGGGCGGGATTACGGTATGGGTGCAGTTCGTGGAAGGCGGACGATTACCCTTCGACCGCAACTGGTTTGCAAAAAGAGTTGCAGAAGTTAAGGCAACATTACCAGAAACGCCACTACAACGGAACGAACGCCTAAGCGAGGAACTAGAAAAAGCCTGCACTGTTTTTGGTCTGTATCACGGTGAAATTAACTGGTTATCTTTCAGCACCAAACTCTACCAAGACGGGCGTTTTGTCGGCTTCGTCGGGTGTAATCAAGACGCGTGGTACGCAAGACCCAGACAGTACGGAGTCAATCGTGTGGCTCCGAGTGCTGAACAAGTGATTGCGTCGTTGGGAGTCCGAACGGCAGTAGCGGCTTAGTTGCTGAAGATAGAAAGGGCGATTGCACACCAAAAGAATTGCAATCGCCAACGAGTTTAGTCTCGAATAAACACAATAATGGCACAAAATACAGCAGATAACCCCACACTTCAAGATTCGGGTTTCAATAACCATCGGCTGAAAATTATGCGCTCTCCAGCAGATCCGAACGTACAGGTGTAAGAAATCCCTGAAGTGAAAAAGGCGACCGCAGTCCAAGAGAAAAGCAATCGCCGCTCAACCGAAATTTAGACAATCGAAATCATCATGGCACTTCGGATATGATAACCACATTTTCTCTTCAACAGACTGAGTTGCAAGAGTCTCTTGACAAGATACTGTTACCTCCAACCGACCCCAACGCAGAGGTGCAGGACATTCCTGGATACAAGCTGGTTTACGTTGGCGGAGCTTGCCCCAGAAACTATCGAGTGTACAAGGCTGATTGCATGATTGGGGTGATATTTCAACACATTACGCACTGGTCGAATGCAGTAGATAAAATTCGATACGCCGAGCCGATTGGTGCAGCAGTTGGGTTGGATGAATTTTTGAACGGGGCAAGAGTATCAACAACGGTTACTGAGCGACCACCCACGGAAGAAGAGTTACTCGATAAAGAATTTGATGCGTTGACGAGTGACGAGTGGGAGCGGTTAAAGAGATATGTGCTACAAGCGAAAGATTTAGTTGCAGCGTAAGGAAAAGGGTGGGCGTTGCTGCCCACTTCCTCAATAAGACTGTTTTACTTAGTTTCACAAATATAGCAATGGAACCGATAGAAATCCTACAAGAATTCAACTCGTGCTACCTGAAGATTCAGACGATTGCTCAAAACGAAAATTGGCTTTTGTTGATTGCTGAAAAGAAGATTGACCCAGAAGCAGCAACTCATTTGGGCGATGTTCTGCATTATTTGAGTGAAGCAATGGGTTGTGTCGAAGAAATCGTTGAAGTCAAGGCAATTCCTTTATCTACAAGCCAAAGCTTCAGTAAAACAAGCGGCAATGCCTGTGCTGAAAGCCTCAGAGTTTCAGATAGCTAAGGCTAAATCTAGCAAAAAAGTGTCTGGTGATGTCAATGAAAGCGATTGGTAAAATGCGAGGAGCCGGACGATGCAAGAACTAATCAAAGCTTTAATTAAAGCAAAGGCAGAGTTTAATCCCATTCAAAAAGACGGTACTAATCCTCACTATAAACGTAAATATGCGACCCTAGATGCTGTATTGGATGCTGTCACTACTGCATTGGGTAAACATGGCTTAGTAATAATTCAAACTACTGAAATCTTTGAAGGTAAAACCGTGCTACGGACTCATATTTTCCATGAATCTGGAGAGAGTATCGCTAGTACTTATCCTTTGCCTGAGATTGCTGACTCTCAAAAGTTTGGTGCAGCTTTGACCTATGCACGACGATATGCGGTTTGTGCAATTTTATCGGTGACGGCTGATGAAGACAATGATGCTGAAGGCGCTGCTACTCCTCAAAAGGCAGAACAACCACAAAATAATATTAGACCCCGCAAAGACAATCAACAGCCTAGAGTTCAGCCAACCAAACAAGCTATAACTCCACCATTAATCAACCCAAAGGATTTGCGAGTCAAAGAAGTTCGTACACTTCTAAATTATCCGTTGGATTTAGTCAAAGAGTGGCTACATTCTCGAAATGTTACAAGTCCAAGTGAGCTTGATTCTGTTCAGATTGACGAATTAGTGAAAACCATGTGCTTGTCTTGGGCTGGGAATAAGTTTGGACATCATAATCATGCTGTTAACTCTTATCAGAAGCATGTAGTTGACGCTGTAGCGCGAGGTGTTGCTGAGATGGAAGCAATTCAAGCATGGATGGAAGGAGCGCTTGCACAATTACCTGAACTGAATTGAAAACAGAAATTAGAAGAATAAATTCGGCAGCAATCTTAACGTTCTCTTAGAAACGCTGGTTCTGGATAAAAAGCAATTATGCTCATCAAACAAAGAGGCATTGTTGTTAACAAGCGACCACCGCCATTGAGTATCGGAGAAAATCGGGGCTTGAAAACAGCTCTCGTTGAGCCGATTCAGTACAGGGACAGTAGCAAAATTACTTTTGCTTCTCGGACTCTCCTTGCTGTAATTGTTGCACCACTTCTACTGATAAACCAGTAATTCGAGCGATCGCTTCTACTGTCATTCCTTCTGCTATTAAGTTTTGGGCAATTTCATGAGCTTTTTGTTGACTTCCTTCTTCCCTGCCTTCTTCTTTGCCTTCGGTTTTAATTTGTTGGTAAATCACAGACTCACGCATTATGTCTCTCCTAAATAAACGCTCAATTACATCTTTTTCTAATACTAACCCAGCCAGAATTGCAGAGGCGGCAGCAATATTACTTTGTGTTCGCCTATCAGCAATTTTGTCAACAGCCGCAGCCTCTAGTTGTAATGTAGCAACTTTGTTCTCAGTAGCACTCAAGACCGCAAACGGGAGTAATCCTGGTGTGGACAAAAATATCTCTGGAGGCTGTTCCCACAAACGAATCACTGAAAATTCATGTCGTAAACTTTCAGTAGTAAAAGTAGTTTGATACACCTTCTCTGATTCGGTTTTGGCTAAGTAGATCACCACTTGGTGCATTCGTTTATTGGGAAAACGGCGATACACCCTCAAACGATAATCAGCCATCCGAAACGGCATATCATCATCGGGTTTAGTCTGAAATTCAATGTGGAGAACAACTTCATCTGATTGCAACAAGATTAAAGCATCAGCACGAATAGGTTCTAAAGACAATTCTGTAGGACTTAATTTGGTTAAAGTAATTGGTTCTCCTAACAACCAAGTGGCGAAATCGGGAGAATACATTTCAGCGATAAATTTGCAAGTGTTATCAAACATAAACCAAGTTTATCAAACGATAAGTCACCTTCAGCATTAAAGTCACAACCTAGCAGATTTAGTTCAGTCATTTCTAAACATTCCCATGTCACCCATCGAAATACTGAAAGATTTCAACCTGTGCTACTTGAAAATTCAAACCATTGCACAGGATAAAGATTGGCAGAAATTGATTAGAGCCACTCTGATTGCTCAATTATATAAAAAGGAAAAAATATTATGCCGCGAAAAATTGCTCATCCTACTCCACAAAATCAGCCGCACCAATGCATACAGTATTTACGTCGTTGCGGAGGTAGCGCACGATTGTGTCATATCAACTTCAGTCTGTCAGTTATTCAAACCTTGGTCAATCAAAGAAAGGTAAATATTAAGAATACTGGTGCAGGGTTTTTTATTGAATTGGAGGATTCCAAATGACTAAACACAAACAAGTTGTTTACCAATCTCAATTAGACCACAAGAGTAAAATGGTTTCTCGCCGCCGTACTAGGAGAAGATTTAACCCCAGGATTTTCATTGACCGCACGATAGAAACAACTGCAATTGTCTCTCTGCTCTTGACTGGTTTTTCAGGAGTAGGGGCAATGGGGTGCTGGGGAATGGAGATTATTGAGACAAATGCTAATCCCAACATAATCATTTCTGGTTGGCAGCAGCAGAAAAGTATTTGCCTGGGTGCAATGCTGGTCAGCTTTTCCGCCTTCTTAGGCAGTTCTTTGGTCGGAGCTAGTTTGAGTATTCAACGAGATAAATTTTAAGGAGATAAATAACTCCCGGTTCGCCTATTTTTTCAGGAGTTAGAAGAAAGGCTACTCAGGGGTAAAGGATTGACCACCAAGTTGAGTATAAATAGTGGTTGAAAACCCAAGTAAAACAAGAATACGCTGCTGTAAGGGTGAAAGGGTAGTCAAATGAGCATAAACTTCGTTTTTAACCTCAACCAGAAACAGGGTAATTTCCTTAAATGCAGCAAGAAGTATCTCAGCAGTAGGACGTGCTGTTTCTCGTTTAGGATTACCAATATAAAGTCCAGTTAGCTTTTCCTTGTTTTGCTCCAGATTGCGACGAATCTGAAACTCTAAAAGAGTCAAAATACGCAAACCAATTGAAAGTAGTCGAATTAATCCTGTAATATGATCTTCACGCTGCAAATAGATTGGAGTTAAAGATAGAGGAAAGCCTTTGATTCGAGCAAATCCCCGTTCAGTTAAATACTCATATCTATAGGCACGAACAGCTTGTTTCAAAGATAACAGAGATTTTGATTGATTTGTAACGTACACTCGCCAACCTAACAATTGAATTTGTCTTTAAACTGCATTTTCATCAATTTCAAAATCCAGATTTATCAAAATTTCTTCTACTACTTGAGAAGGTGTATCAAGATATCGCCTCTTAACTTTTTGAGAAATTTTAAGTTGAATATCAAGTTTAAAAAGTCCACTGGTACGATAACGTTTGAGAATAGCATTAGCAGCAGAATGACATGAATCAATCGTGGTTAGCTTTTTCTTGCCGCGACGAGGTATTTTAAGCTGTTCCAGAGCATTATTCGTTTTTTGTAAGCGGCCGTGTAAAGATTTTTCTTCTGTGACTGCGATTGCAAAAGAACGTACAACTAGTTGTCGTTCATTCCAAGTCAATTCATTACCATCAATCTTTGTTGTTTGAGAAACATCTCTTTCAAAACCTTCAGCAATTTCTTTATTTTTCCCATCAGCATAATCATAATCAATAGTTGTTAATTCTTGTTTGCCATCCCAAACTGGTTGAAGATATTCGGTTAATTCTTTAGATGGTACTTGTTTTGCATTTAGAGGACAAAGATAAAAATCCACACCAGATACAATATGAGTCCTCGTCGCAATTGATGCCATTTTACAGTCACCAATATATAGTAATCCTGACTGTTTCAGCGTTGAACGTACTCTCTCAATTGCTGGGATATACAACGGGTCGTCGGCTTTTTCTCCTGATAGTATTTCAGCCGCAATTGGCATTCCTAAAGGGTCTAATGTTGATAACATTATTTTCACTTGTGCTAAGTCTGGGCGATGATCTTTGCTGTGACCCCATTGAAATAACCCTTCAGGATTAACTCCACAGTAACTTGAAGCTGTTGTGCTATCCATACGTACCTGTTCTGGCTTGATATTCGTTCATTACAGCGACGCACAGAGCAAGGCTTTGATGAAATAGCGTTTATTTATCAATTGGCCAAAGATCCTTCAATCAGGCAACAAATTACCCAAGAGTACGGGTTAAAGACTGGGGATGAGATAAAGAAACAAGTTCAAACCCTGACTAATACTGCAACTGTTGGTTTTGACCCAAAAGCATTTTTAGATGAATTAGGAGTCCCAACACCAGAAAAAAAGTCGAAACTACCTGCGACGATTCAGGATCTGAAAAATTTGACACGCTCTTTGTTGAGCAAACAAATTCAGTCGCCAACTTAAAATGGCGTAAGGTTTTGGAGCAGAATCTTTTCGGATTCTCAATTATTTTTTTCTTAATTTGTATTGGGCTGTCTGTTTACATTCGTGTTGCTAATGCACCGCCGCCTCAAACAACACAAAGTATCGACGCGCAACAACCGTAGAATATTCCGGTTGAATGACAATGAAATACCAGAAGCAAGCGATGTTGGGATTATTGGGTATGGGGTTAATCGCAAGTCCTTGGCTATCACAACTGCCAGCCCAATTCAAAACTTACTCTCACGGCATTACTATTCGTGAGTCAGAAGAACTAGAACGTATTAAAGCCGAGCAAAGGGCAGAAACCGCCGACAAAATTAACTCTCTTGGAGTTACGCCCTCATTTAGTAAGTTACGAATCAGGAACTATTTAGACTCAAAAAAACGTAACCCTAGACCTGATACTACAGGTTATTTAGAAGATGAAACAGTTTTTGTGTATGACTCAACGGGTTTTTGTATTGGGCGAATTGAACAGAGGCAATGGAAATGGAAATATAGATTCAAAAATGCTTGTAAGAATTCGCCGCTACTTAAAGATTCGGTCAATTGATTTATGAAATATCTCACTCCAAACAAATCTAATTCACAACCAAACCCAGAAACATCACCACAAGGAGAGCCGAAAAAAGTAGGGGGTGACTACTTAGAATTATTAGCTCGGTGGATTGTGGCATTAATCTCACTGCCAGTCATCTTTATCTCACATATCATTGCCCAATTCGTTACCCCAGGCACACCCGGATACAAACTGGTTGGTGCAATTGGTTTCTGGATTGGTACGCTCCTTTCTACTGATAGCATCTGGCAAGTTTTATTCCAGGGAAAACCGATTTTTCCGTGGTTTGAAACAGAATGGATCGGTTGGTTTGGTTGGTTACAACTCCTACTTAATCCCTTGTTTTGGATTAGCTTCGGTATCTCTGCACTTGTTCAAGTGATGGAAGCTCGAACATTGCGTGGTAAAGATCCACAGCAGGCCAAGCATGAATTTGAAGATTCCAAGCAATATACTCTGGGTACAAAACCGACTGGAAACATCGATTTGACCGTGGCTTTATGGGGTGATTATAAAGCTGCCGGTATGAAAGAACGCCACACAGGTGGAGCGATAAGCGAAGCTTAAGCCTTCGGCTATCGCACTGTTTTTCTGGGTTTTGGATCTGACTACTACCTTCGTTGGTCGTAATCCCTTCCGCTACACTAACCCAGGTTTAATCCTGGCTTGCTTTGCTTACAACGTAGTTTCAATGGTGGCAGGCGAGATTGGTTACAGCATTTGGAAGTTAACTAAGTAAGAGGAATTCACATGCAGCAAGAAATACCAATGCTAGGAACCAAAGAAACGGCACTTTTACGTGACGACTACCCCAGCATTGAGTATTTGGAAGCTGGGAATACCGCCTCTTGGTTACAGGAGCGTCAAGATCAGTTATTAGTCCGCGCCAAAGATGAGCGTAATGGCATGAATCTTGCTAAGTTCATTACTTTAGCGACGGCGGCCACTGGTGCTGTTTGTTATGCCACTTCCCCACTTGCTCCCATCGGTGCAGTCGTAGCTGGTGTTGGTTATCTGTGGTCAATTGTTCAAGACTTAAACGATACCCATCAATTTGCACCCATCCCTTTTATTCGTGGTGACTTCTTCAGTTTCCTTTCGGCAATGGGTGATAGCGTCGCACGGGCTGAATATTTCGCTAACAAAAATGAACTGGCTGACTTGATGCTGCATCTGGAGCCAATGTCTAAGTATGAGTTTGCTATGCTCAAGCAATCATCTCATGTGGTGTGTGAATACTTGAGCGCCGTTGAGCCAGGAAAAAGATTTTACGCTTACCGTTGGTTACTTGATTGGTTTATTCAGCTACGTGGGCAGTTTCCCACCCGTGAGCAATTGTCTGGGCATTTAGCACAAGTGACAATTGACCCGCGAGTTAACTACCAACAAGTAACAGTTATTCAAGAGGCGATACAACCGCAAAATCTTGGTATCCCACAAGCTCGATTTGCTCAATTACCGAATCATGCTGTGGGAGCAAGGTTTGAAGAGGAAAGGGGGCACAATGCTAAGAGCTTCGGGGAAATTTCTCCCATGCCCACTGCTCCCATGCAAAGTGCCTCTTCCCCTTCAGTCAATACCGAAATCTCCACATACACCACTAAACCCCAAGTGCAGTATGACCTAATTGGGCATATTGCTAAGAAAGTTACCAATATGCTTTGGGTTGGTGTCCCTGGTTCTGGCAAAGGCATCACCATTAGCAATGCAATCGACGCTATCAAGCGGCTGCATCCTGGCATACACATCTTTTATATTGACCCCAAAGGTGACGAGAAAGAAATCGGTTATTTCAAAGGTCGTGTTGATACTTTTAAACGGGCTAAAATCCTAGAAATGTCCCCGGTCGAAGCTGTTAAATGGGTCAAAGAATGCTTTACCGAATTTCAAAATATCTCTGGCTCCAAGCTGATTATTTTAGATGAAGGTACGGCTGTTTGTTCCAAATTTAAAAATACTAAGGGTGAAATTGGCTGGCTCAAAGACAAAATCATCTCTTACTGTTCTTGCGGTGATAGTTCCGGTTGGCATTTCTGGATTGTCGTGCAGAACCCTCACACTGACGATTTAGGCATTTCTGGCGGACTGAGATCCCAGTTAACCTCTGTGGCGTTAGTTCATCCTGATAACGTCCCAGCTTACAACGCCATGATTGCTACTCAACTCATCCCCAGCGATCGCAAGATTACTTCAACCCAAGTAATGGAGATTGCCGAGCGATCGCCAGTCGGTAGAGCAGTGTATTACGGCGGCATCAATCAATGGTTCCCTATGCCACTGCTAAAAAACTTCTCTGGCTATGACCGGGATACCAAAAAGTTTGTTAATTCTGCACCCAGCGATCAACATTCTTCTCATGTCGAAACTAATTCATCAATTGATACACCAAAAACTCAAGCTCAACAGATGTTGGCACTTTTAGAAAAAACTACAGCTAACTCAATTGATGAGTTTATTCAAAACGAATTGAAATTGGACGGAGTTCCACCAGATTTAATCCGTTTAGGAATCGAAAGATTGCTTCAGGATTCTCCAATTAAGTACAAATTCGACGGCGGAAATAGCAACCATAACTAAACTCAGTAAACCTATGCAAGACAACAATCAAAGCAACTCCCCTTCAACAGCCTCAAGCCCTTTAGAAAAGTTAACAGCGAGTGTTGTTAACTTTTTTAACAGTCTTTCTCAAAGCTTTAGACTATCAGAACGCGAACTACTAGTTCAAAAGCAGTGGCTACATAATATGCAAACTAGTAAGTTTCTCAAAGAACAACAGGATTTCATCAATGAAGCTAATCAACAAATGCCTATACTCTTAACTTCCAAGTCAAGATTAATAATTTTGGAAGCAATACTTGTCACTCGTGCCAAAAATGGGCAATCTATAGATGATTTATTGGCGGCAATCGAAGTAGTCAGAAAGAATATTATTGAGATAGATATTCAGCCCACTCTCAATTTAGAAAAGGAACAAAAAATTCAACCTCAGAAAACTAAAGATACCCTAATTACACATCGTCATCAATACGAGTTACCTATTCTGAGCGAAGTTGGTGATTTAATCACTGATGCCCGAAACCTTATATTAATTGTGCCCTTAATTTCGGCTCTATTTGTTTTGATTTTGCCTTTTACTAATCCAAGGATCTGTGATTCTTGGGAGAACGCTACTGGCACTTATGAAAACAAAAGTTTGCTTTGTCAACTTTTAAATGATTTAAATCGTTTTTTTGAAGACTATCAGAAGCTCCAATGAATCTTCTAGCCCTGGCAACAATCATTGGGGCTTAAACAATCTAATACGGAGTAAATCATTGTCTACTACTCGAAGACGTAACATTAATACCTACATTCCGCACTTCAGAATGTAGCATAAAATGTTAGGAAATAGCTCTCTGATACGAGTAAATAAAAATACCAATAAGTTTTAAGTAAGTCGGCATTAAGAAATAAACCTATATTACGAAGTGAAAAGTGCGTTGCATAGATTACAAATACTTGGTTTCAGCCTTTTTAGAAAACTAAACGTATATTGTTTTATCGTGCCAACCTACTTAGATATCAAAAGTGAGATAATCAAAAAAAAATCAAAATATTTCCGGGTGAAAAATGTCTTCAATCGAAAATGCAAAAATTCAAAATATTGACCACTTAGGAATAGTAGCTGGGCTGATTGATGAAATAGGAATAGTTGAAATAATTAATTCTAAATTAGGAATAGACACCCGTGAGAAGATTGCGGCAGGAATACTGGTGAAAGCGATTTTACTCAATGGATTAGGATTTGTATCAAGACCTTTATATTTGTTTAGTCAGTTCTTTGAGGATAAAGCAATCCAAACCTTATTGGGAGAAGATGTAGAATGTGATTACCTCAATGATGATAAAATTGGCAGAGTCATGGATAAATTATATAAATATGGATTGAACAATCTGTTTATAGAAATTGGATTATCAGTGATTAATAAATTTAAGATAAATACAAAATATTCACATCTTGATGCGACATCATTTCATCTACATGGTGAATATAAACGTGAAGAGAATCAGGAAAAAGAATCAGAAATCACTAGAGAAAGACCAATAATTATAACTAAAGGATATTCTCGTGACCATAGACCAGATTTGAAACAATGTGTTTTAGATTTAATAACAAGTAGTGATGGAGACATCCCATTATTAATGAGAGCGGGAGATGGCAATGAAGCTGATAAAGCCGTATTTGGCAAAATCTTAGCAGAGTTTAAAAAGTAAATAGTTTTTGACAGTATTATGGTATGTGATAGCGCATTATATAGCCAAGAAAATCTCAAATTAATTGAAGATTTAAAATGGATAAGTCGAGTACCGATGACAATTAAAAAAGCACAAAATTTAGTTCAGTCTGTAGAGATAGAAGAGATAAATACCGAAGAGATAAAGAGAAGAGCATCTCTAAAATTATCCGGATACAAGTGGAAAGAAGAAATAGTAAATTATGGTGGAATTAAACAAATTTGGCTAATAGTAGAAAGCCAAAAAAGAAAAGAAAGTGATTTAAAGAAGCTAGATAAAAAGCTAAAAAAAGAAAAAGAGCAAGTTGAAAAGTTGCTGAAATCTTTAAAAAATGAAGAGTTTGAAACTCTGGAGTCAGCCCGATATAAACTAAGAGGAATCAGCAAAAAATTGAAGCTATTTGAAATTAAAGAAGTTAAAGTTATTGAAAGTAAATCGAAAGATAACAAGACTATTTATAAAATCGAAGGAGTAGGTCATGAAAAACCATCAGAGATAGAAATACAAAGAAAATCAGCCGGAAGATTTATTTTAGCAACTAATTTAGTGGATAATAATAAGTTAGAACCATCAGAAATTCTAACAAATTATAAAAATCAACAGTCTTGTGAGAGAGGGTTTAGATTTCTCAAAGACCCTTTATTCTTTGCCGATAGCTTCTTTGTAGAAAATCCTGAAAGAATCGAGACAATGTTGTTTTTAATGTCTCTGTGCTTGTTAGTTTATAATCTCGGTCAAAGAGAAATGAGAAACAACTTAAAAAGAGCAAAAATCGGCATTAAAAATCAACTAGGTAAGTTAACAAATAGTCCGACACTAAGATGGGTATTTCAGTGTTTTCAGGGGATTCATGTTTTGACTTTAAATGGTGGTAATCAAATTATTAATTTAACAGAATCACGTCATTTTATTTTGAATTATCTGCCCTCATCTTGCCAAAAATATTATCTGCTTTCTTAATCTAAATAACTTTTAAAGAGTGAATAAAAATTTATCAACATCTGACGGGACAGTTATTGCTCCTCCAACTTTTAGTGCTTAAATAACCTATGATTATGAATCAAATCTTTTATGTTTGATTACTTTTCATCCTTCGTCATATTAATTCAGTGTTATCTTCTTAATTACCCTGACTTTTCGCTTTTATCTTGACTGTAATCTCTTTATATTTCAAGTTGAAGTGCGGAAGATCAGTTAATACTAATTAAATCACAAGCGTGCCATTCTCATCAGGCGACACAATCAGTAGATGTTCTTGCGCCGAAATGCCCAACTGTTGCAGCAAGAGTTAAACTTTGAAGCTGAATTGTTAGAAAACAGTCTGTAAGATTTCACAACGATCTATTCTGCCAAAACCTGGCTCTTCCGTAGGTGTTATGCTAAACTTTAAACTAAAATTAGAAATTTCCCTTTAAAAGCAAGGGTTTCAGGCATTTAAAACCTAGATTTTATTGCGAAAGCTCAAACGTCAAGATTAAAAGCTGTATTTCATGCCCAGTAAGGAATATGAGCTAATTTATAGACGTTTTTAGCATAACAAGTAATGAAGAACCCAAAACCTTTACGAGTCTTACCTTGATGTCCTGGTTGCCCACCTGATTTTCTTTTGGGGTGGTTCGGTTCTTCTTCCAAGGATACTTTTTTGTTTTCACTCTTTTTACTATACCAAAGCCGGAATAACTTTCTCACCAAACACTTCGATAAATTGCTGCTGTTCCCGGTTAACGTTGTGCAAAATTAGTTCATCAAACCCCAATTCAATATCTTTTTTTAACCATTCGATATGTTGTTGAGGATCTGCTGAAATACGAACGTGTTCATATAACTCTTTCGGCTGAACAAACTCCCCAGCTGCATCAAACTGTCCGGGCGACCGCAGTTCTGTCATCACGATATTCTTAAAGATATTATTGCGCCATTGCTGATGAGCTTTTTGGAGTGCTGTTTGCTCGTCACGCTCATAGGAAAGCTGCACTTTCAATATCATTGGCTTGCCTTCGCCTCCACCTCTACGGAAAGCATCTACAACCTTTTTTAACTTCTCTGGAGGACGCGAAGTTGTAATCAATCCGTCTGCCCAACTGCCCAACCATTCTGCGGTTTCAACGGTAACAGCAGCGCCAATAATTAAAGGTATTGTTTGGGGACGTGTATAAAGCTTTGCTTCTTCAACACAGATTAGACCGTGATGAGTCACAGTTTCCCCTGCCCAAAGTGCGCGGATAACATCGACACATTCTTTAAGACGAGCATTGCGATCGCTTTTAGAAGGCCAGTGTTCTCCAGTAATATATTCGTTAAGTGCTTGACCGCTACCGACAGTCAGCCAAAAGCGGTTGGGAAACATTTCTGCTAAAGTTGCCGCAGCTTGGGCAATTATCGCCGGATGATACCGTTGTCCGGGAGCGCAGACAACCCGATAGGAAAGTGTTGGAGTTGCTTGCATTGCTGCACCCAACCAAGACCAAGCGAAACCACTTTGCCCTTGGTTTTCACTCCAAGGGTGAAAATGGTCAGAAGAGAGAGCATGAGTAAAACCTGCCTGTTCTGCCATTTGCGCGTATTTTAGCAGTTCGCTCGGTTTAAATTGCTCGTGAGAAGCGTGATATCCAATGTTTGCCATAAGGATAATACCAATTCGTAATTCGTAATTCGTAATTCGTAATTAATAAAATCAGATTCAGTCTGGTTTTTCAAGGTTGCGTCTGTTGCTTGATGAGAGGAGAATTGGTATAAGCTGTTGAATTACTTAACGCGAAACCAGCGATAGCCGTATGCTTTTATTGGGATGGAAGGCAAATTAATGTCCAGAGGTTCGTATTGGGAATCGCCAAATATATCAATTAAATAGTTGTACTCATCAGATTTTAGCGTGACTGTACATGAACGATCTCCTAGATTATGTAAAGCGATCGCACTCTTACCTTCCGACTCACAGCAGTGAGCAAACGCACATGGTTGATCGGTTTCTAGAATTTGCCACTTACCGCAACCGAACTCTGGACACTGCTTGCGAATACGGATTATATGTTCCATCCAATTGATTAAGGAGTTGGGGTCGCGTTGTTGATCTGCCACATTCACCTGTTTATCATTAAATAGAGCTTGTTGCGAATAAATGCTCTTTTTCTTTTACCACAAATTGCTACACTCTCTGTAATATAAGCATTCTAAACCATTTTGTCCCCCCGCAAGCTGTTTTACCCAATTACTTAATTCAATAATGCTTGGCTCAATCGCTTGTTGGATTCGTTCATTAGTTGCGACTAAGGTTCCTAGCCCAATTTCAATTTGTCCCAGTTCCCATAACATTTCTTGCTGTTTCTCGTAGGGCATATGTGCATAATTATTTACCCATCCTAAAAACGCCTGTAATCTAACTCCTAAATCTTGCCCTGGAACGATATCTGGCGACCATGAGGCTGTTTGTACATTTCCACAACACTCACACACACAGGTATGGCGTTGATATTCTACTATTTCGATGGGACGTTCTACCAATTGCGCTACAGCCTGTTTTTCTACTTTTACTGCTAGGGGTGCAAATGCTTTGTTACCACAACAGATACAATCACTTGGACGTAAGATTTCATAACGGTCTACTCTGCCAAACCCCTTACGAGTCTTACCTTGATGTCCTGGCTGTCCACCTGGTTTCTTTTTCGGTTGATTTGATTCTTCTTGCAGGGGTACCTTTTTGTTTTCGCTCTTTTTGAGGATGTCCCCAGATGGTGGTTTCGACGAGTTAGAACTGTCTAAATCTCTACTGACTTTTAAACGTTCTATTTCTTGCTGTAGTTCTAAAATGATTTTTTTTAACTCACATATTACCTTGCTCTGCTCAATAATTATCTCTACCAGTTTTTCTTTCGGCAACTGGTTCAAGCTTTCTAGGTCTAATTCTTGAGGCAGGTTTTGGTTCATATTTGTGATATTCTCCCTCAAGTGTTCCCTTTGTCAATACTCTGACGCCTGAATCCTTACATGCTTGGATAGCAAAGCACTAATCAAAGGTTAGAATATTTTGAAGCTTTGGGCTATTCATTTGGATCAGGGTTCGCGCATTTCTACGTCTGACTTTAGCAATGGGAGTAATCGCATCTTTAAAAGATAGATAGGTCTGTGCTTTTACCGTGCCAAAAGGCATCTAGTTTAAACCTTTTTTTTCATACTCGAATTACTATAAAAATTATTATACGCATCACTATGCCCCCTTCCATGCTTAAACTTTCACTAATCTCAGCTGCTATGATATGCACGCAATTACAGGGTGCTGCATCTGCCCAAAGTAACCCACGTTCTGCTTTTCAGGTAATTAAGGTGCAAGAATTGATCTCTTCTAACCGTATTAAAGTTACTATTCCAAAAGCTGTGGCTGTACAATTGTTTAGCAACTTAGAAGAACAAGAAGGAAGAAAGTCTGAGGAAATTTCAGTTGCGTATCCTACACAAAACACATCTGTAATCGTTCATACCACAGTAGGTTTGGCTGATGATTCAGTGAGCGGAAGACGAAATCGCATCGAGTTGAGACGCAACAAAAATAAATGGGAAATTGTCTGGGTAGGTCGGCAATACAAGTGTCAACCAAATCGAGGTCATCAAGACTGGTCTGGCAGTCTTTGCTCATAATCGGGTTTTTAGTCTTCGTCGGTCTGGCTTAATTGCTACTCCAGCCACCGTAATCAAATATATGAAATAGTATTTTATTCAATGACAAGATGCGTGCAATTTTCACGCTTTTGGTGCAACGCTTCTGGGATTGGGGGAATGCGATCGCCTCGACAAGATTGCAGCACAAATTCATGGGGAAAACTAAACTACTTATGGATTCATTTGTGCGATCGCACTTTAGTCTGACCAATAATGCTCGTGGATTTTAGGGACTGCCGATTCAACCTTGATAGTCTCCCCCTGCTCGTTCCTCTGCGTCAATAACTTGAAGCCCATTACGCAATTGTCGGATAACAATTCCTTTGTCGTGTTATCAAATTAACCCTGTTTTGTCACTCTGGCAGTAGTATAATAAGGTACAAACGCTAGAACCAAGACACAGAGTATGGTACAGCCTCGTCCAGCCGCACCAACAGTAAAATTCGTGGACGAATATTGCCAATG